>Ga0207878_100100_pt1 | contig 99213 bp, 92 predicted proteins | sample LinPmetageLP41_FD_184053 | JGI IMG/M metagenome (GOLD analysis project Ga0207878, IMG submission 184053) | Marine viral communities from the Pacific Ocean - LP-41 (SPAdes) | ecosystem: Environmental > Aquatic > Marine > Oceanic | place: Pacific Ocean | collected 2010-08-27
AGCCTGCCTCGTGCTCGGCCAGGATGCCGATGATCTGTTCTTCGGTGAATCTTGCGCGTTTCATGGTCCGTCCTCTGGTTAGGTCGGACTCTAGTTGACGGTGGAGGAAATATCCCGTGGCAGGTCACACGAACGACAGAGACCACACCATGAAAGACAAAGACGCCCCTCAAGAGGGGCGTCTTTTGAGATTGGAAAAGTTCGAAAAACGAAAGCCCGGCGAATGGCCGGGCTCGAAGGTTCAAGACGACATTACCAACGGTACTTGAGACTGCCTATGACGCTGCGCGATTCACCGTAGTAGCACCAGTAATCGCAGCCACTGACGTAATCCTCATCGGTCAGGTTGGTGACATTCACCTGCGCCGTCCAGTGAGAATCGATAGCGTAGCTCGCCATCGCATCATACAGCGTGTAAGCCGCCACTTTAGTATCGCTGTACTGAGGCGAATCCACGCTGGTACCGATATAGCGCGCTCCGGCGCCCAGACCCAATCCATCGAGTGCGCCTCGATTGAAGTCATAATCCAGCCACAACGACGCTTGATGACGCGGTATCAATCCTGCGCGAAGCTCTTTTTGGGTATCGCTGACATCCAGCGTCACGTCGGTATAAGTATAGGCCGCAGTAACCTGGAGATTGTCGGTCACATAACCCACGCCTTCCAACTCGAAGCCGCGCGAATGGCGCTCTCCACCCTGGTTACTGGAAGCGCCACCGCTAGGATAGAGCGTGTCGCTCTCCTTCAAGTCGAAGACTGCCGCCGTCATATAGCCGTCCAGCCACTGCGGAGCATATTTGAGACCTAGCTCCCACTGTTTGCCTTCACTCGGCTTGTAGGCATCACCATCGAGGTCGTTGCCAATGTTGGGCGTGAACGACTCGCTGTAGCTCAGATACGGCGAAAGACCATAGTCGCCGAGGTACATGACGCCACCGGTATAGGACATCTGGGTGTCGTCGTAGCTCTGATCCTCGCCCCCATCCTGCTTGTTGGTGACATCGACGCTGTCATGTCGAGCCCCGGCTAGCAGAATCCAGCGGTCATAAAGGCGCAATTGATCCTGCACGTAGACACCGATCTGCTCCTTGCCCTGCTCGTAGTATGTCGGGGCACCGGGTTCGCCGACACCGCTATTTTGTGGGTCGAAGATATCGATGGTGTCGTAAGCGAAGTTGTCTCGACTGAGATAGTCAGCGTCCAGATGCTGGTAGTCGAGCCCCACCAACAACGTGTTCTCGGTATTGTCGGTATACCAGGTACCGATCATACGGTTATCGATGGTGAAGGCGTCGTAGCTACCGTCGCGATAGGTCAAGCCACGCACCGCATTGCGCCCATCTGCGGTCATGTAAGACGGGTAGGCCGTGCGCAAAAACAGGTCGAGAGACGCTAAACGCGCGTTCTGCTGAAATTCCCAGGTATCGTTGAAGGTGTGTTCGAGCTCATATCCAACAGCGATCTGCTCGTGCTCGAGACGATCGTTATCGTTGTCACCAAGATCGGTATCACGATCCACCTTGCCAAACGGTGTGTCGTTGACGGAACCGTAGGGAAGATAGAAGACATTGGCCGGCGTGCCATGATCGCGTTGATAGCTGGCCAACAATGTCAGCGTGGTATCGTCGGAAAGATCCACCGCCAGGCTGGGAGCAAAATAGACCCGCTCGTTATCAGTACCATCGAGTTCACCATCCTGATCCCGAAACAGACCGACAAAACGATAGCGCACATCGCCGCTGTCGGTGACCGGGCCGGACGTATCGATGCCGACTTGGCGATGCCCTTTATTACCGCCCTGGATCTCGAACAACCCTTGCGCTTCTTCGGTCGGACGCTTGCTGACGGCATTAACGATGCCGCCGGGAGGCGCCTCACCGTAGAGAATCGACGCAGGCCCTTTCAGGAAATCGACCCGCTCTAGCCCGAAGGGCTCGGTTTTCCACCACAGATAGCCGGCCTCGCGGAACAGGCGCAAACCATCCTGATAGGTCGAGTCCTCACCAGTGAAACCCCGGAAGAAGAACCAGTCCGCCTTGGCATCATTGCCGTACGGTGCCGATAGTGCGCCTGCACGATAACGCAACACCTGGTCATATTTGTTGACCGCTCGTTTTTCCAGTTCCGTGCCGGTGACAACGGAGGTCGCGCGAGGCGTTTCCAGTAACGGCGTGTCGACCTTGAGCGCCGTACCCGTGACCACGACCGTATCATTGTTGACGGTTTGATCTTGAGCGAGTGCGTTTGCTGCATGACTTCCCGCATAGACAAACAGCAGCACGCCGCCCATGGCGGCAAAAGCGTTCCCTGATTTCATCGGATCGAATGCCCGTTTTCGTGACGTTGTAGAAGCCGGCTACGATCGGCCGGTATTGTACTCACCTGCATTGTAAATAAAAATGATTACCATGTGTATTAGCGATTATCCTGCAATCCCCAGCCTTGATTGATAACGATTGTCATTCGATCTACCATCACGCCCCTGTGCCGCCTCCGGCGCTCCGGCGTCCGTGCCTCGAACTGGCGGTCGTCTTCGCCATCGACTTCTGCTATCAGGAACCCGTCACCTTGCCGCGTGTTCGCCCTTTCAACGCTCTCCCCTTGATCGCCATGGCCGTCGCATTGGGATTGAGCATCGTGTTGATGAGCACGGATGCCGAGGCCGACTCACCCCCCAAGCGGATCGCCGCCTCCAACTGGACGGTTGCCGAAACGCTGGTTGCGCTAGGCGTCACGCCGTACGCGGTTTCCGATATTCCCAACTACGACAAGTGGGTTCAGGCGCCGCCGATTCCCGATTCGACGTTGGACATAGGCCTGCGCAACGAGCCCAATCTCGAGTTGTTGGCCCAAAACCCGCCCGATCTGCTGATGACCAGCGCGCTATTTTCTCGCGACAACGCGCGGCTCGAGCGTCTGATGCCCGTCGAGATGATCGACAACTTCTATACCGATCAGCCGTTCTTTGATGCCACGCTGGCGATGACTCGGAAGGTCGCTGAGTTGACCCATCGCCAGCCTCAGGCGGAAGCGCTGATTGCCGATACCGAGCGGGTTCTCGAACGCGCCGCACAGGCGCTGAAAGACAGCAGCACACCGCTCTACGTCGTCCAGTTCAGCGATGCCCAGCACGTTCGCGTCTTTGGCCAAGGCAACATGATCGGAACCCTTTTCTCTCGTACCGGCCTGACCAACGCCTGGACAGGCCCCACCAACGCCTGGGGCTATGCCAGCATCCCGATCACTCGCCTGGCGGAACGGCCCGAGGCTCGCATCGTCATCATCAAACCCTATCCGCGTGGGGTTGGCGAAGAACTTAAAGACAACCAGATCTGGCAACATCTGCCGTCGGTCCGCCAAGGACGCGTGAGCTTCATTGACCCCGTCTGGCCTTATGGTGGATTGATTTCACTGCAGCGGCTGGCCCGTTCGCTGGTCGACGTCAGCACGACGAGCCCCGCTGGCGTGGAAAGCGCTTCATGATGCTTCGCGCACAGACACCGGCGTGGTTCGCGATCTGCCTGGCGCTACTGGCCCTGGTCCTCGGATACGCCACACTCGAAACACAGTTCGCCGATCTGTCAGGGCACTGGTGGCAAGCCATCGTGTCCCCGGACGACGATCAGATTCGTCAGATCGTGATGCACTACGCTTTTGTTCCCCGTCTGCTGGTGGCGCTGCTCGGCGGGGCGTCACTGGCGCTGGCCGGCTGTCTCATGCAGCAGGTTCTGCGTAATCCGCTGGCCTCGCCTGCGACGCTGGGCGTGACCAGCGGCGCCCAGCTGGCATTGGTGATTGCTACCTTGTGGGCGCCGAGCTGGATGCTGGCCGGACGCGAATGGATCGCTCTGATTGGCGGTATCGTGGCGACGCTGCTGGTTTTCGCACTCTCATGGAAGCGACGCCTGGCACCGATGGTGGTCGTGCTGTCCGGCATGGTGGTCAGCCTCTACTTTAGCGCCATCAATAGCGCACTACTGCTTTTCCATCAGGAGAGCCTGTCGGGGCTGTTCATCTGGGGGTCGGGGGCGCTCGCTCAGGATAACTGGCACGACACCCAGTTTCTGCTGCTGCGCCTGGGTATCGTGATGATGCTGGCGCTACTGCTGTTGCGCCCGTTGTCTCTGCTCGATCTCGAGGAAGAAGGTGCCAAGAGCCTGGGTATTTCTCTGCGGAAACTGCGTTTTGCGGGGCTGGGACTGGGTATTTTCATGACCGCCTGCGTGGTGAGTGCCATCGGCTTGATCGGCTTCATCGGTCTCGCCTCCCCTGCCATCGCGCGGCTTTCCGGCGCTCGTACCCTACCTCAGCGCCTGTTCTGGTCGATGATTCTGGGCGCCCTTCTGCTCGTCGTGACGGATCTCGCCGTACAGCAACTTACGCCCTTTACCGCCGCCCTGCTGCCCACCGGCGCGATGACGGCGGCGCTCGGCGCTCCTCTATTGCTATGGCTGCTGCCACGCCTGAAAGTCAGCGGATCGCGACCAACGCCCAGCACGGGTTTGACACTGCCACGCCAGTCCCGTCCGCAGCGCCGCCTGTGGATGCTTGCCGGCCTGACAGTACTGGCCTGCGTGCTCGCGCTAGTGGTGGGATTCATGCTCGACGGCCACTCGGCCTATCCCAGCCTGGCCGGCCCCAATGATCTGACGCTTATCGTCGATTGGCGTCTGCCGCGCGTGGTCACTGCCGCGGCGGCGGGCTTGATGCTGGCTATCGCCGGCACGCTGCTGCAACGAATGACCGGCAACCCCATGGCCAGCCCCGAGGTACTGGGTATCAGCGCCGGCGTGGCGATCGGTGTGATTACCCTGATGCTGCTGCCACTGGGCATCGTCCCGCTCAGCGGTTCCATCACCGGCTTCTGCGGCGCGGTCGTCGCGTTGCTGGTGCTGATCGTCTGCAACCGTCGCAGCGGCTTCGCGCCGGAGCGACTGCTGCTGACCGGTATCGCTATTTCTTCATTATTGGATGCCATGCGCGCGATCGTGCTGGCCAGCGAAGACCCCCGCGCACAGCAGTTACTCTCCTGGCTCGGCGGCTCGACCTACTACGCCAGCCTGACCTCCACCGCCTGGATCGTAGTGATTGCTATCGTGCTGGTTGCGCTGGCGCTACCACTGCAGCGCTGGTTGACGCTGCTGCCGCTGGGCGCGCCGACAGCCAAGGCGTTGGGGATGGATGTGGATCGCAGTCGTCTGCTGCTACTCGCCCTGGTTGCCCTGCTGACCGTCGCCGCGACGCTGGTAATCGGCCCGCTGTCGTTCATTGGGCTCATGGCTCCCCATATGGCACGCCTGATGGGATTTCACGGCGCACGACATCAGTTGATCGGCGCGGGGCTTCTAGGAATGCTGGTCATGGTGACCGCCGACTGGCTGGGCAGGAATCTGTTTTTCCCCTATCAGCTACCGGCCGGATTGATCGCCGCTCTGATTGGTGGCGTCTATTTCATGTGGGGGTTGCGGCGACTGTGAGAATGGCCTTGGAAAGCCTTTCGAGAGAATAGAGTGACTCTGAAGACGAGCGTCGCTTGCAGCGCAAGAAGCCTAGGCTAGCTCACGTAGCTGCGCCAGATCTCCAGCGAGCGGGAGAGTTCATCTTCCAGAATACGACGATTGCCCTCGCTCGTCACCGGCGAACCCGGATCATACATGGGCGGCAGACACTCCATGATCACCGGACCTTCGAAGCCAATTCGCTCGAGTGCCTCGAACTGCGCCGGGAAGTCCACCGCGCCGCTACCGATTCCGCCACGGGTAGAATCCGATACGTGATAAATCGATAGCGTATCGCGGCTCGACTCGATCGCGGCGATAGGGTCAGACTCCTCGAAATGCATATGGTAGCTATCAAGGATCAAACCCAAGTTGGGGCGAGCCACTTCCCGAACCAGGCGGTTTCCCTCTTCAGCCGTGTGGATCATCGGCATTTCTTGATGGTTGGCGACTTCGTAGACGAGCTGAATCTCCCGTTCTGCAGCGTAGCCCGCCAGTTCCCGACATGCTTGGGCCAACGCGTCGAAGGGTGCCTCATGGCCACGCACCCACAGCGAGAGCATCGGTAGCGTGACCATGGGAGCGCCGAGTTCGGCGGCATGATCGATCACCTGACGATAGGCGTCGATGCCCTGAGCAACATCCGGCGCTTCCCCAGTCTGCGGACCGATGCGCTGAGCGTCCACGGCCATCAGCGTCAGCCCCCGTCGCGCGAGTGCCTCTCGGATCGCCGCCGGGGTATCGTACTCCCACAGCTCGTTGATCTGGACGCCATCAAAGCCCAACTCGACCACCTTATCCATCAGTAGATCCAGGTCGTCGATGCCTAGCGTCCAGGTACAAATGCCAATCGCCATGCCCGCTATTCCTATCATTGCGTTACTCGATCTTTCAGCATAGACAAGGATCAGCGACACCGGAAATCGTCGGCGGCTCAGGCGCCACCGAAAACCGGCAGCAAATGGCGCTCTATCGCCTCCCGCACCGACGGTAGCATCACCTCGGTATGCTGCATCAGGTCACGAACGACCGGTTCCAGCCCTTCGACTCCCTTGGCGCGATGGCAACCTGCGGCCAACCGTGCGCAAGTCTCCGGGCAAGCCTCTTCAGGAATACGCACACCCAGTGAGATCAGTCGCTGACGAAAATCCTCGCCATCGATGAGATCGACGATCATCATGCCCACCTCCCGTTCGACGTAGCTAATATTCATTTTCGCGGTCGGCGATGACTAGCGGACCTACCGCATATTCTATTACTTATCGCATCGCCAATATGTATCTCAACCAGCGGGGCGACGTCGATACGCAAAACATCGATCTGTCGGTTTCGAGATACTGGAAGTCACCCATGGAGCGCCATGTCTTCGTGCGACGGCCGCTGTTACCCCGTCGATCCGGCTCGCATCTTGCTCAGCGGCCAGCCGCTATCGGATCGAATACCGAAGCTGCCGGACTACTGATCCGCGTTCGTTTTTTCCTCAACGGAGGTCAGAACCTTCTCCTCGCGAAGAATTTTCTCTTTTCGTAAATAGCCGATCAGCTTGTCGGCCGCCTGGTCGGGCGTCAGATCGGTCAGCACCTGCCCGCCCGATGCCGACGACTTGGCCGCCGCGGCCTTGAAGCGATCTCGCGCGTTGGTGGACTTCACCACCTTGAGTCGCTTGGGTCTGGCGCGCGCGGGTTGAAACTGCCACGCCCCGCGCGGGAGATCGGGGCTCGCCTCGACACCGTCGACAATGCTGATTCTGCCCCGGCGAGATGGCCCGAAAGCGCTCTGACGCGGCGCCGGGGCAACCGCGTCGACGGCGATCAGACACGGCAGGCTCACCTCGAGCCGCCGTCGCTGCCCCTGCGGTAGCGCTTGCAGCAGCGTGGCCTTGTCGTCGTCGACCTGCTCGATGGCCGCGATGCCTGTGACGACCGCCCAACCCAGTCGTTCCGCCAGCAGATACGGCAACATTCCGGAACCCTCGCCACATTCGGCCCGCTGACCGGTCAACACCAGCTGCGCGCCGCTGTCTGCCAACCAACGCGCCAGCGCCGGCACGGCATCGTCCGCGCTCGCGTCCTCACTTTTCAGGGCCAGCAGCGAAAGCTCCCCAGGCCGATCATCCTCGAGTCCGTGAAACATGCCCAAGTATGCTTCCAAGCATTCCCGCAGCGCGCCATCGTCGGCGGCGCCGGCATGGGCGAGCTTGAGCGCCGACCCGGCCAGCGCCAGCCCCATCTCGACGGCACGGGCGTCTTCCCGCGCGCGCCCGGCACGGCCGGAAACCGGATGTCGGCCGCTGGAGACCAGCGCTATCACCGACAAGGCATTGGCGTCATCACGCGGCATCATGCAGAAGCTCCTCACGGGGTTCGTCGGCGGCTCTCGGCTGGCCCAGGCGTTCGCAGAGCGCCGCCAGTACCGCATCGCCGTCGGCGATGATCGCCAGGTCGGCACGCTTGACCATGTCGCAGCTCGGGTCACTGTTGATCGCGATGACCCGCTGACACTTGGCGATACCCTGAAGATGCTGCACCGCTCCCGATATCCCCACCGCGATATAGCAACTGGCCGATACGAAGGTGCCGGTGGCACCGACCTGACGCGTGCGGGCCATATTGCCGTCGTCGACCGCGACGCGCGAGGCGCCCTCGCTGGCGCCGAGAACGCGGGCCGCATGGTGATATCCCTCCCAATCGCCGATGCCACGCCCGGCGGAAAGAATGAACGGCGCCTGCGCCAGCGGAATCTGCTGCGGATCGACGGCGACCCGGCCGCGATCGATAAGCCCGGTATCGATAAGACCGGCGTCGATATCGAGGGCTACCATGCTTACGTCGAGCGTCATCGGTCGCGCCTCATGCAACGTTTCGCTGATCGGCTCGGCGCACTCGGGTAGCGCCAGCAGTACCCGCGGTACGTCGCGCTGGATATCCTGGCGATCGCCGGCCCGCGACAGACTCTTGCCGTCGGCGACCTGCCATACCCGCGTCGCGGCACGCTCGCCTTCCGCGCCATCCGACAGGATCGAAAGCCGCGCCGCCAGACGCCGCCCCAGATCGCCGCCGCCGGGGAACGTGTCCGCGAACAGCCAATGCGCCGGCGCCAGCGCGGCTTCGATACGCTCGAGCCCCGCCAGCCTTACCTCGGGGCAATAAGCGCCATTCTCGGCGCTCTCTTCGAAGCCCACAGAAAGATCGAGCCAGCGGTCGGCGCCGGCCTCTTCCAGCCCGTTCACCGCGCTGTCGAAAGTGACTGCCGTCACCGCTAATTGATGCTCGTCGGCCAGCTGTCTGGCGAGTCCGAACAGATCGCGGTCGTGATCGCTCAAACGCCCTTCGGCCAATTCCGGCACGACCAAGACGTAACCCGCCGGCTCGGCGATCACGACTTGCCGGCGTGTGAGTTCGGCGCTGACCTGAGAGGCCGATACGCTGCTCGGTTCGACCGAGGCGCCGCTGCGGTCGATGCGCTTGACGCCGTTGGGGCCGATCGCGCCGAGTACGTGAGGATTGATTCGGGTCACGCCATCGGCACTGGTCCAACGCCAGGCCGGGCGCGCAAATTCATGATGACGCGGATGCAGCCGATTGCGACGAATGCGCTCGGCGTGGGGATCGATGCGCCGGATACTCATGCCGATACCTCTTCACGCGTTGTGCTGGAATGCTGGGGCGTTGCCGGCTCGGATGCCGATTCCGAGGCGGAATCCACCAGCGCCTCGGCGACCAGTTCGGCCAGATCGCGAATCTGCGGCCGAGGCTCGACCACGCCCTCGAGCATCGCGGTACATTGCGGGCAAGCCACGGCCACCGTCGTGGCGCCGGTCTCGCGCGCATCGCTCATGCGCATGTCGGGAATCCGCGCGCGACCTGGTAAATCGGCGGGCACGTCTGATAGCGCCGCCCCGCCGCCGCCGCCGCAGCAACGCGAGCGATAACCGGAGCGCTCCATCTCGGCCACGTCGAGCCCCAGCGCCGCCAGCACCTGACGCGGTGCGGCAAACTCGCCGTTGTAGCGGCCGAGATAACAGGGATCGTGATAGGTGATCGTTTCGCGCTGCTCGGGCGTTGCGACGTTCAGTCGACCGGCGTCGAACAGCTCGGCCATGAACGTCGAATGGTGCTTGACGACGTACTCGCCACCGAAGGCCGGATACTCGCGACCGAGCACGTGGAAACTGTGTGGATCGGCGGTAACGATGCGCGCAAAGCGATAGCGAGACAGCGTGGCGATATTGCGCTCGGCGAGGCGCTGGAAAGTCGCCTCGTCACCCAGGCGTCGAGCGACATCGCCGCTGTCGCGTTCTTCGTCGCCGAGCACGGCGAAATCGACCCCACCGGCACGGAGTACTGTCACCAGTGCGCGCAACGTGCGCTGATTGCGCATGTCGAACGCGCCGTCACTCAGCCACAGCAGTACGTCGACACCTTCCGGCCGATGCTGAATGCGCGGCAAGTCCAGATCCGCCGCCCAGTCGAGACGCGAGGCGTTGTCGAACCCGCCGGGATTATCGGTGGCGATCAGGTTATCGATTGCCGCCGCGCCCTTTTCCGGCGTCTCGCCCTTTTCCAGCGTAATGAAACGACGCATGTCGACGATGGCATCGACGTGCTCGATCATCATCGGGCACTCTTCGACGCAGGCCCGGCAGGTCGTGCACGCCCACAGGGTCTGCGCCTCGACCAGTTGCGGCACGATCGGATCAAAGCTCGCCCCACGATGTCTACCGACTTCGATACCCGGATAGCCGGAACCGGCATAACCCGCGTCCGATCCCCCAGCCATGCCGACGACCATGTCCTGGATCAGCTTCTTGGGGTTGAGCGGCTGACCGGCGGCGAATGCCGGGCACACCGCCTGACAGCGCCCGCACTGTACGCAGGCGTCGAAGCCGAGCAGCTGCTCCCACTGGAAATCGGCGGGCTTCTCCACGCCCAGCTTTTTCGCGGTCAGATCTAGCGGAAACAGCGCCGTGGAGCGGCTACCGCGATGGACGTCATGCGATTTTTTCGAGTCTCCATCGGCATGCCGGTCGTCGAAGCGCTCGGGTCGGCGATGGAACGCCAGGTGCAGCGAACCGGCGAAGGCGTGCTTCATTGGCCCGCCCCAGCCCATGCCGACGATCATCTCGAGTAGCCCCCAGGCGACGAGTGCGAGCAGCACGACCGCCAGGACGCCGCCGCCGAAAACCGCGGGAGCGATGCCCACCAGCGGCAAACTGACCAGAAACATCCCGATCGAGTAGGCCAGCAAACTTTTCGACAGCCGCTGCCACGGCCCTTTCGATAGCTTCACCGGAGGATTTAGGCGACGACGATTGACCGCGAGCGCGCCGACGAACATGACCATGCTCGCCGCCAGCAACAAACCGCCAAGCACCGGATTGCGCCAACCAAAGCCGTGGACGATCACCGCCAGGGCCATCGCCGCAACAAAGCCCCCTGCCGTGGCCACGTGGGTATGCGCCATCGCCTTGTCGCGGGCGACGACGTGGTGCAGATCGTTCAGATAGCGCTTCGGCATCAGCAGGACTCGCCGCCACGCCATCGGCGAGCGCCGCCCCTGACGCCACAGCCGGATACGGCGAATCGCACCGATCGCCCCGATCAGCAGCGCCGCAAAGATCAGAATGGGGAGTAGCGTATTCAGCATCTCGCGCTCCATGGTCAAACGTCGGTTTCAACTGCCTCATCTCGGCTGACTCGCCGGTGGGACTCGCGAAGACGCTGTAAACCCGTCCCTGGGCGCTCCATTCTTCATCCCTGAAGAATGAGCTTCGCAAGTACCACAGCCGCTACCGCTCACCTCGTAGCTCGTAGCTCGTAGCTCGTAGCTCGTAGCTCGTAGCTCGTAGCTCGTAGCTCGTAGCTCGTAGCTCGTAGCTCAAAGATCCTTCAGCAATCGCAACGCATCGTATATGGCCGCGTGCGTATTCCTCGGCGCCACGCAGTCCCCCAGCCGGAAAAGCGCGAACTCTCCCGTCTCCGCCAGGGTGGGCTGCGGCTGGATCGCGTAGAGCGCCTCGAGGTCGATCTGACCGCGATTGCGTGAGCGATCCTTCAGCGCGTAATAGAGACCTTCGTCCGGTCGTACGCCGTTCTCGACCACCACCTGATCGACCACGCGCTCCTCCTGCTCGCCGGTGTATTCGTTCTCCAGTAGCGCCACCAGCTTGTCGCCTTCACGATAGACTTTGTGCAGCGCCAGATCGCCGGTCATCACCACCGCCTTCTGATAGAGACTGCGGTAGTAGGTCGGGAACGTCGTGCCGCCGATCGCCACGCCCGGCTTGGTATCGTCGGTGACGATCTCGACCGTCGCGCCCTTACTGGCACAGTAATCGGCGGTCGACATGCCGCTGAACTCGCACATGGAATCAAAAATCAGCACGTTACTGGCCGGCTCGACCTTGCCCGAGAGGATGTCCCAGCTGCTGACCACCAATCCTTCGTCGGCGCCCCACTCCGGGACCTGCTCGAGAAACGGGTGGCCGCCGTTAGCGAGAACCACCACGTCCGACTGCAGATCGCGAATGGCCGAATCGTCGGCGCGGGTTTCCAACTGGATGTCGACGCCGAGACGCGCCAGTTCCATCTCGTACCAGCGGGTGATACCGGCGATCTGATCGCGCTGCGGGGCCTTGGACGCCAGAGTGATCTGCCCGCCCAGCTGCGGTTCGGCCTCGAACAGGGTGACGTCGTGGCCGCGTTCGGCCGCGACACGCGCGGCCTCCATGCCACCGGGGCCGCCGCCAACCACCACCACCTTGCGTTTAGGGCCGGTGGATTTCTCGATGATATGCGGCAGGCCCATGTACTCCCGCGAGGTCGCCGCGTTCTGGATGCAGAGCACGTCGAGCCCCTGATACTGGCGGTCGATGCAGTAATTGGCCCCCACACACTGGCGAATTTGGTCGACATTGCCAGCCTTGATCTTGGCGATTAGGTGCGGATCGGCAATATGCGCGCGGGTCATCCCGACCAGATCAACATAGCCGCCCTCGAGTACCCGCTCGGCCTGGGTCGGATCCTTGATGTTCTGGGCATGAATCACCGGCACCGAGACCACTTCCTTGACGCCCGCGGCCAGATGCAGGAACGGCTCTGGCGGATAGGACATGTTGGGAATGACGTTGGCGAGCGTATCGTGGGTATCGCAGCCGGAACCGACCACGCCGAAGAAATCGACCATGCCGGTGGCATCGTAATAAGCAGCGATCTGCTTCATGTCGTCCTGGGACAGGCCATCCGGATGGAACTCGTCGCCGCAGATGCGCATGCCGACACAGAAGTCCGCCCCCACCTCGGCGCGCACGGCCTTGAGCACTTCCATGCCAAAGCGCATGCGGTTCTCGAAACTGCCGCCCCACTGGTCGGTGCGCTTGTTGACCCGCGGGCTCCAGAACTGGTCGATCAGGTGCTGGTGCACGGCGGAAAGCTCGCAGCCGTCGAGGCCACCCTCTTTCACCCGGCGTGCGCCCTGGGCGAAATCCGAGATCACCCGCCAGATTTCCTCCTCCTCGATGGTCTTGCAGGTCGCGCGGTGGACCGGTTCACGAATGCCGGAAGGCGACATCAGCGTCGACCAGTTGTGACCATCCCAGCGCGAGCGGCGCCCCATGTGCGTGATCTGGATCATAATCTTGCCGCCATGCCTGTGCACGGCATCGGCGAGATTCTGGAAATGCGGAATGATGCGGTCGGTGGCGACATTGACCGAGCTCCACCACTGCTGCGGGCTGTCGATGGAGACCGGAGATGATCCCCCACAGATGCACAGCCCGCAGCCACCCTTCGACTTCTCTTCGTAGTACTTCACGTAGCGATCCGTGGTCATGCCACCATCGGTCGCATAGACCTCGGCGTGGGCGGTACTGACGACCCGGTTGCGAATCGTCAGCTTGCCGATCTGGATCGGTTTGAATAGGGCTTCATGAGCCATGCCACTCTCCTTGAGGTTGCACGAAAACCGACCGCGCTCGCCAGATTTTCGTATCGACCTCTCACTCAACGGTCTACGGCGTTATCGAATGCCACCAGCGCGGCTTTTCTTATTGAGGGCGCACGACGAAGTAGCCGACGTCGCATCCCTCCTCGGCACCGCTCTGCGTCTGTTCAGCCAGGGTTCGCACATTGCTGCCGCGCACTTCCAGGATCTGGTCCATGGCGCCGGCGAACCAACCGGTGAACATGTACTCTTCACGCTTGCCGGTCTTGCCAAGCTGATAGACGAAGCACGAGTGTTCCAGACGCACTCGGGTCGTACCCGCCTCCAGATCGATCTCCTCGGTGATGAACTTGCCCCAGCCACGTTGCGAAAGGCGATTCATGTAATGCTCGAACACCGCCACGCCTTCGATGCCGTGCAGCTCCGCTTCCTTCTCGCACCAGTACCAGGCGGAGTTGTAGCCGGCGTCGTACAGCAGCTTGGCGTAGGCCTCGACGCCTAGCGCGCCCTCGATCGCCATATGGTTGTTGATGAAGAAATGGCGCGGCACATAGAGCATCGGCAGCGCATCGGTGGTCCATACACCGGTATCGCTATCGACGTTGATCGGCAGTTCGGGGGCCGTAAGGGTCATCTCGGTTACCTCGGGAATTGTTCTTGAGCTGCGATCGCGCCGGTTTCGGGGCGCTGTAAATAGAAGCCTCGAGCTTCGAGCTTCGAGCTTCGAGCTTCGAGCTTCGAGCTTCGAGCAGGATTGTGCGGATTTCGGTTGATCGAGCGCCAAGCGTCGAGATTCCGCGAACCTGCTCGCCGCTCGCGACTCGGAGCTTGCGGCTGATCATTCTCCCCAGACGTCTTTAAATGTCCTCACCCAGTTCTCCCCCATGATCTTTCTTACCACCGGTTCGGAAAGGCCGTGATCCAGCAGCGCCTGGGTGAGGTTGGGGAACTCGCCGATGGTGCGAAATCCCTTGGGATTGATGATCTCGCCGAAGCGGGTCAGACGGCGGGCGTAGCCCTTGTCGTGAGTCAGCCACTCGAAGAAGGCTTCGTCCTGGCCTTGGGTGAAGTCGGTGCCGATGCCGATGGCGTCCTCGCCGACGATGTTCATGATGTAGACGATTGCTTCGACGTAGTCCTCGACCGTGGCGTTGACGCCGGCCTTGAGGAACGGGGTGAACATGGTGACGCCGACGAAACCGCCGTGATCGGCAATGAACTTGAGCTCGTCGTCACGCTTGTTGCGGGGATGTTCCTTCAGGCCGGTGGGCAGACAGTGGGAGTAGCAGACTGGTTTTTTCGACTCGAGGATGACCTCCTCGGAGGTCTTGGAGCCGACGTGGGAGAGATCGCACATCATCCCGACCCGATTCATCTCGGCGATCACTTCACGCCCGTAGCCGGAGAGCCCGCCGTCGCGCTCGTAGCATCCGGTACCGACCAGGTTCTGGGTGTTGTAGCAGAGCTGGGTAATGCCGACACCGAGCTTCTTGAAGATCTCGATGTAGCCCAGCTTGTCCTCGAAGGCGTAGGCGTTCTGGAAACCCAGGATGATGCCGGTCTTGCCCTCCTCCTTGGCCCGCGTGATGTCCCGGGTGGTGTGCACCGGACGCACCAGCTCGGCATTGTCGCGCATCAGTTGATTGACGCTGACGATATTATCGACGGTGGACTCGAAATCCTCCCACACCGACACCGTGCAGTTGGCGGCGGTCAGCCCACCCTTGCGCATGTCTTCGAACAGCGCACGATCCCACTTGGCGATGATCAGGCCGTCGATGATGATGGCATCGTCGTGCAGAGATGATGTCGGCATGCGGAAATCCTCCTCGGTTGCGCCCTTCTTAAATTGGCTTGTTGTTGAAATGGATTGTCGAAATGGATTGTTGAAATGGATCGTTGGAACGGCGTGATGAAGCGCCGGGACGACTGTTCTGCGCAGCATATCCCTGCTCTCGCGCCACCCGACGACCGAAAGCGAATTCGAGTGTTCCGATTACGCCACGTCGAATGTCCTCACCACGACAGCCATATCCGACAGTACCGACCATGCGAGACGAGATTGACGCGCGAGAGCTCGTTGGATAGAACAGTCGATTCGGCTCAGGACTGTCGCCTCCGCGACATGACCGCCACGCGACCGGTCACTTTCGTCCATGCCCAGGAAGATGAATCGAATGTCTGACATCGGGATATCACGTCGACCCCATGGCTGGCTGATGGGCGTGCGTGAAGCGGTTCCGTTACTGGGCGGTTATATCCCGGTGGCGATCTCGTTCGGCCTGATCTCAACGCAGGCGGGTTTCAGCACCGCCGAGACCCTGGCTATCTCGACGCTGATCTATGCCGGCGCTTCGCAGTTCCTGTTCGTCGGCATGGTCGCCAGCGGCTCGCCGTTATGGCTGACCGTAGCGATGACGCTGCTGATCAATGTGCGCCACGTCGTCTACGCACCCAATCTGGCCCCCTGGCTGCCGAAAAGTCGCTGGTGGCCGTGGCTGATGCATGGCCTCACCGATCAGGTCTTCGCCTTGGCCCATAACCGCCTGTCGCAGCTACCCGAGCACCAACGCATCGGATGGTTTTTCGGCGCGGCGATGCTCGCCTGGATTAGTTGGATTGCCGGCTCGCTGTTGGGCGCGGTGGGTGGCGAGTGGGTGACGAGCCGCTGGCCGCTGCTTGGCGAGGTGATGCCTTTCGCGCTGCCGGCGCTGTTCGTGGTATTGATCGTGCCTCGCTTCACCTCACGACGCTGGGCCGCCGCCCTCAGCGTCAGTGTCGCCGTCGGCCTGCTTTGCACACTGATAGGATTGACCAATATCGGAATTCCGCTGGCAGCGACGTGCGGCGCGCTCTGCTTCTATATGGTCCGCCTGCCGGAGATGGCCGGGCCGGGCAAAGGAGGTCGCGCATGAGCGTCGAACTTTGGGTGGGCATGATCGTCGCCGCGCTGGGGACTTATCTGATCCGACTACTGCCGTTGCTGTGGATGCAGAGGCGGCTGACACGCAGCAATGCCGAAGGCAACGTCGATGCACTACCCAAATGGTTGGTAATTCTCGGTCCGATGATGATCGCCGCGGTGCTGGGCGTCTCACTGGTGCCGCGCACGCCCGATATTGCCGGTTGGCTAGCAACGCTCGTCGGATTGGGGGTGACGCTCGTCGTCTGGCGCCGGACACGCTCGCTGGGCTGGCCGGTGGTTGCCGGCGTACTCACTTTCGGGATCGTGGTCATTGTGGCCAGGGGCGTCGCGTAGATGAGCGAAACGCAGGCCCAACAGGCATCGCAATGACATCGGGCGGCAAAAAAGCCGCCCGATCGGTAGGTATCCAATCAACCACTCTCACCTCAGCGTGATTCACCTCAACGCGACTCACCTCAACGCGACGCTGGCGTAGGTCGGCTCCCCGCGAGCATGACTCAACGCGACAGTGGCGCTACTGAATTGCATTAACGGGTCGTTGCCCGCCAGCGGGATTACCGCTGGCTCCAGTCGACGAATCTTCAGCGTCTCGCCGCGATCCTCCCGCGGCGGCGTGCCGAAGTATTCGCGGTAGCACTTCGAGAAGTGAGGGGTGGAGACGAAGCCACAGGCCGAGGCGATCTCGATGATCGGCAGCGGAGTCTGTTTGAGCAGCTGCCGTGCTCGCGTCAGCCGCAGCTTGAGGTAGTAACGCGATGGCGAACAGTGCAGGTGGCGCTGGAACAGGCGCTCCAGCTGACGCCGGGAGACGTCGACGTAGCTGGCCAGTTCGTCGAGTTCGATCGGCTCCTCGATGTTGGCCTCCATCAATGCCACGATTTCCAGCAGCTTCGGCTGCGTGGTGCCCAGTACATGCTTGAGCGGCACCCGCTGCTGATCTTCCTCGCCACGCACCCGCTCGTAGATGAACATCTCGGAGATGGCTGCCGACAGCTCCCGTCCATGATCACGGCCAATCAGATTGAGCATCATGTCCAGCGGTGCGGTACCGCCGGAGGCAGTAAAGCGATCGCGGTCGATCGAGAACAGCCGCGTGCTCCAGGCCGTGCGCGGGTAGGCTTCCTGAATCGCGGCCAGGCATTCCCAGTGAATGCTGGCATCGTAACCATTCAGCAGGCCGGCCTGTGCCAGGGCCCAACTGCCGGTGCACACCGAGCCGATCCGTCGCAGCTGACGCTGACGGCTCTGCAGCCAGGTCAGCAACGCCGGAGTCACCGAACGCTGGGGCGCGACGCCACCACACACCACCAACCAGTCGAGTCTCAGCGGCGAGTGGGCACTGGCATCCGGCGTTACCTGCATGCCATCGCTTGCCCGCACGGGTGCGCCATCCATCGTCATCACGTACCAGCGATAGAGTTCGCGTCCCGCGAGCTGGTTGGCCATGCGTAGTGGCTCGATCGCCGAAGCCAGCGAAATCAGGGTGAAGTCTTCCAGCAGCAGAAAACCGAGTGTCTGCGGCTCAGGGACGGCATCAGCGCGGCCGGTGCCTCGAACGGGATTGATTGCCATTTCACGTCTCCTCCAAGGATATAACGGTGGTTTTATTGTTATTGCGGTTTCCCTGGCGTCTGTCGGTCTCGGTCCATGGCGATTTTCTCGGCGTCGGACGACTCGTGACAGCGACCGTTATGCGACTTTCCGTGCGTCTAATCGGTCTGTTTCGACTGTAATCCCTGTGACGACACGACGCATGCATTTTTATCTCTCCGCGACATTCACAACGTCCTCGGATACTCACGCGTCGTTTTTAGAACACAATCACTCGTGGCGTATTCGACCAGCACCCATTTCCGTCATGAACAGAAATCGTTACCTGATGCATTTGAAAACTAGTATCATTTGCGATCGCCCACATCCTTGCACGGTTGTCGTCGATTTCGCTTTTCGGATCTGTACGCTCATCGGGCTCACACCACCATGCTCATCCCGTTTCTAATCATGCTGAGAGAGGGACTGGAAGCCGCTCTCGTCGTTGGCATCATTGCAAGCTATCTGCACCAGACCGGACGTGGCGCCTGGATGCCCGCCGTCTGGATCGGCATTTTTCTGGCCGCGGCACTGGCCCTTTTCGTCGGCGCCGGCCTGCAGTTCGCCAGCGCCGAATTTCCTCAGCGTCAGCAGGAACTGTTCGAGGCCGTGGTCGGGTTCCTCGCCGTCGGCGTGCTGACCTGGATGGTGCTGTGGATGCGCCGTGCCGCCCGTGACATTCGACACGACCTGACCCGGGCTCTCGATCAAACCTTCCGCAGCGGCCGGCGCCACACCTACGCGCTGATCGGCATGGTATTTCTCGCCGTGGCGCGCGAGGGGCTGGAATCGATCTTCTTTCTTCTGGCAGTGTTTCAGCAGAGCCAAAGTACTCATGCGCCGTTGGGCGCCCTGCTCGGCCTGGGTGTCGCCATGATTCTGGGGCTGGCGCTCTACCGCGGCAGCCTGCGACTCCCGCTGGGGCACTTCTTCCGGGCTACCGGGCTGTTCATCCTGCTGGTCGCCGCTGGCCTGCTTTCGGGTTCCGTGCGCGCGCTGCACGAAGCCGGCGTGTGGAATCACGCTCAGCAGGTGGTTTTCGATCTGAGTGATCGTTTACCGCTGGATACACCGCTAGGCTCGCTGTTCGCGGGCATCTTCGGCTACCAGCCCGCGCCGACGCTTAGCGAGGTCGTGGCTTATGTCGGATACCTGCTCATCGCGGTTGTTCTACTCAACTCGAACGTGCGGATTCCAGGCCTGTGGCGCCGACGGTCGGCATCGTCGGCCATGACCACGCAACCACGCCACAAGCGGGCCTGATCGCATGAACCGAACCACCTATCCCGAGACACCTTCGACCGAGTCCTTGCCCTCTGCGCGCGCGTTGCGGCTCGGCCTGGTGCTCTCCTCCCTGCTGATGCTGTTCGCGCTGGGCGTCTTCACGCTCTCGTTGAGCGCCGTGCAACTCGCCAACGACAGCGACTATGTCGTCAACGTGACCGCCAGCGGCTGTGAACCCAATCGGCTCGACGTGCCGGCCGGGCGCCGCACGTTCACCGTGGTGAACCAGTCGGATCGCGCCATCGAGTGGGAGATCGTCGATGGCGTCATGGTGCTAGAGGAACGCGAGAATATCGCGCCAGGTCTGCATCAGCCGCTGACCACCACGCTGAAGCCCGGCGACTACGTGATGACCTGTGGTCTGCTCAGCAATCCGCACGGCACGCTGCACGTCGCCGCGGGCGATTCGAACGCCGAGATCGCCGCCCTCTCCGCGACGGCCTTCATCGGACCGCTGGCCGAGTATCGCGTCTACACCACGCTGCAACTGCGCCAGCTGACTGCCAGCGCGAAGACACTGCGTGATGCCGTCGCCGCTGGCGATCTTCAAGCTGCGCAGCAGGCGTATCGCGAGGCACGTCGCGTCGACCTGCACCTGGCGATGCCGATCGGGCTCTACAGTGATCTCGACCAACGCCTCAACGCCCGCGCCGACTATTTCGAGAAGCGCGAGAATGATCCTGATTTCGTCGGCTTTCATCGTCTGGCCCGCGGCCTGTTCGAGCAGCAAAGCACCGCCGGGCTGAACGCCGTGACCGATCAACTGGTCGCGGACGTGGACACGCTTGCCACGCGCCTCAAGAGCGCCGCGATTCCACCTGCACAGCTCGCCAACGGAACGTCTCGTGTGCTCGAAGCCTGGCACGATCACCATCGTGACGATGCCGCCATCGGCGAACATGATCTCGCCGATCTCGTCGCGCTGACGGAAGGCGCCGACAAGATCGTTTCGCTGCTGTCACCGCTGCTGGAGAGCCAGTCGCCGGAAACCTTGAAGACCCTGCAATCCAACCTCGACGCGTTGCAGCAGGATCTACCGGAGGATGCAGGTTCATCACCGCGAGAGATCGCCGACGGTGCCGATCTGCTGCAGGCGACGGCCGCGCTGGCCAAGTCGCTTGCCGACATCAACCAGGCACTTACATTGGAAGGTTGATCGACTTTTGACTGCCTATTACCCATGAGTCAGCGCCTATGAGCCATTCAGATCACAGCTCCCGGTGCCCTTTTGCACCGCTAGACGCCTCCATTCGAGCCACTGCCGATGACGCTGAAGCCGCATCGCCGGCGCGGCCCGAGCGTCGCAGTTTCCTCAGGAGCGCCGGGCTGACCGGCCTGGGTTTTGGTAGCCTGAGTCTGGGCGGCATCGCGCTCACCGGCGCCTGCCCGGCACGGGCGTTGGCCGCCACCGGCCACGGCGAGGACGTCACCAGCGCACCGCAGCAACAGGACGCTGACCTGCGCTATCCGTTTTACGGCCAGCGTCAGCAGGGCATCGTCACGCCTCGCCCCGCGACCGGCATGCTGGTCGCGTTCGACGTGCTGGCGCGGGACCGGGACGATCTCGAAAAGCTGCTGAAGATTCTGACCCAGCGCATCGCCTTTCTGACTCAGGGCGGCAGGATTCCCGAGCGCAACCCGCTGTTCCCGCCGCCGGACTCCGGCATCCTGGGTCCGGAGATCGCGCCCGACGGGTTGACCATGACGGTCGCTTTCGGCGACTCGCTGTTCGACGAGCGTTACGGTCTGAGCGCGGCTCGCCCGAAGCATCTTCAGCGCATGGAAGGCTTTCCCAACGACGCGCTGGACGCCGCCCGCTGCCATGGCGATCTCGCCCTGCAGATCTGCGCCAACACGCTGGATACCGGCTATCACGCCTTGCGCGACATCATCAAGAACACGCCAGGGCTATTGATGGTGCGCTGGAAACAGGAAGGCACCGTGCCGCTGCTGCCACCCGCACCGGGCGACATCAACGGTAGCGCGCGCAACTTTCTCGGCTTCCGCGACGGCTCCGCCAATCCCGATGGCAACGACGTTGCGCTGATGGACGAGCTGGTGTGGGTCGGCCGCGATCACCATGAACCAAGCTGGGCTAACGGCGGCAGCTATCTCGCGGCACGCATCATCCGCAACTACGTCGAGCGTTGGGACCGCACGCCGCTCAACGAGCAGGAGATGATCTTCGGCCGTTGCAAGATGAGCGGCGCCCCACTTTCCGGCGCGGACATCGTCGAGGACGGCGAAGGTCGGGAGCAGGATCTCCCCGACTACGCTATCGATCCGGAGGGCAAAACCACGCCGCTCGACGCGCATATCCGTCTCGCCAATCCGCGCACCCCGGCAACCGAGAAGAGCCGCATTCTGCGCCGACCGTTCAACTACTCCAACGGCGTCGAGGCCAACGGTCAGTTGGATATGGGCCTGCTGTTTCTCTGCTTTCAGGCCGATCTGAATGCCGGATTCATCGCCGTCCAGCAGCGCCTCGACGGTGAACCGCTGGAGGAGTACATCAAACCCGTCGGCGGCGGATATTTCTTCGTGCTGCCCGGCGTGATCGACGACGCCGATTTTCTCGGCCGCAGCCTGCTGGCGGCGACCGCATGAGCCAGCTCGACTCGACGAGAGTCGATGCCAAAAACAACAGCGCTCGCAAAGACGAGCCGATGATTCACGACCGCCGACTGGCACTCGGATCATTCAACGGAGACACACAATGAAGACAACTCGACAGTGGATGGCGACCGGCGCCGTCGCGCTACTACCGTTCGCCTCTATTACCGCCCTGCTTACGGCCCCAACCGCCCAGGCCGCAGTGGCGCCCGAAGCGCTGGTCGGCCCGGTCGCCGACTACAAGCTCTACGTGCTCGATAACCTGACGCAGCTGGTCGGTCAGACTCAGGCATTCACCGACGCGATTCAGGCCGGTGATGTCGAAAAGGCCAAGACGCTCTACGCGCCGACGCGGGTCTATTACGAACGCATCGAGCCCATCGCCGAACTGTTTGCCGATCTCGACGCCAGCATCGACGCCCGCGAAGACGACTACGAAAAAGGCGTCGAGGATCCCAACTTCACCGGTTTCCACCGGTTGGAGTACGCGCTGTTTCATGACGACACCACCGAAGGCATGGACGATTACGCGCAAGGTCTGATGGATGACGTCAACGATCTCGATAGTCGCGTCCAGGGCCTGACCTTCCCGCCGGAAACGGTGGTCGGCGGCGCAGCGGCGCTAATGGAGGAGGTCGCGGCGACCAAGGTCTCTGGCGAGGAAGATCGTTACAGCCGCACCGATCTATGGGACTTCCAGGGCAACGTCGACGGCGCGCGGGAGATCTTCGAGCTGTTCAAGCCGCTGGCCGCGCAGGAAGATGCCAATTTCGTCGAACGCGTACAGGACAATTTCGACGACGTGGAAGAGACGTTGGCCGATTACCGTCTGGATGCCGACGATCCCGACGCGGGTTTCGAATCCTACGACGAAGTCAGCGATGCCGACCGTCGCGCCCTGGCCGGGCCGGTGACGGTGCTGGCCGAAGATCTTTCGACGCTACGCGGTCTGCTCGGTTTGAACTGAGTCGTCCGCGAGAAGCGGTCGATTTCACGGTGGGCATAGAACAGCAGGGCCGGCATATCGCCGGCCCTGCTCGTTTCTCTCATTGCTGTGATTGCGCTCGAATCGACTCAGCCGTTAGCCGAATCCCTCACCCGCTGACGATCTTCATCCAGCGTCAGCCCCTGGTCGAAGCGTTTGAGCATCAGTTTGCGATGATCGTTGACGATGCGCTTGACCCGCTCGTCGCCCACCGCCGCCAGCGCACTCAGCGCCTTCTGCAGACGGATGCCGATCTCCACGGTGGTGGCACCGTCGCGCGCGATCGGCGTGAAGAAGTCCTCGAACAGATCCTTGGTCTTCAGCGCCTCGACGTAGACGTGCCGGACCGGCGGCGTCGCTTCGTCGATGCCGCCGGCCGCATGTTGCACCCACGGTGTCAGCACCCGAACGCCGCAACCGATGATATCGATCGCCGTACCGGGATCGTTGATCCCCGGCGACAGCGCTTTCGAGGCGACTTCCGCCAGCACGATGGCGCCGAAGCGCGGATCCTCCTCGAAACGCCGCGAAGGGCCGATAGTGAAGGCACGGGCAATCTTCTCGATGCGCGCTTCGTTCGCCGTCTCCGTCAGCGCCATCACCCGGTTGGTGTCGACGAACGAGCCGGGCAGCGCCTTGATGTAGATGGCGTGCTCTGCGTCCTCGGCCAGAGAATCCAGCAGCGGCATGTCGATGTGCTGCAGATAACCGACCTCGCCGGCCCGAATCGATTCGAGGCCGTCGGGCAGTTCGGCCGGCATCGACTGACCGCCCAGATAAGGATTTTCCATGCGCCCTTCGAGGGCCTGGCGAGCGGCAGTCTCCACCTTGTCGATGGTATCGCGCACCCGCCCCAGGCGAGTCAGATAGCCGGCCCACTTGATCAGCTGATAGACCATCAACACGATGACCACGACCGTGGCTACGAACAGCAGCGTGCGACCATCTTCGTCGTAGATGCCCGCCGCCAGTGCGATGATGCCGACCAGGCTGAACAGAAACGCGCCGATGAAAGTCGCCAGCGTGTTCTGGGTCACGCTGTCCTCGATCAACAGGATATTGGCCCGCGGGCTGACATTGCTAGTCGCCGAGCCGTAAGCCGTTACCATCGCACCCAGCGAGAAAGTCGTCACCGCCAGCATGCTCGAGGCGATGATATTGAGAATGCTGTCCACCGCGCTGGCCCCGATGCTGATCACGGAAGGCACATCCAGCCACGGCGTCGCCAGCCATGCCACCAGCGCCGTGAGCACGCCGCCGAGTGAAAAGAGCGTGGCGCGATACCATAACGAGCGGCGTAGCCGGCGCCACACCCACTGAAATCGCCCTATCATCGCCTGACTCCCCCTCCTTGGATTTCGCCGCCAGTCTACGCTATCGCGGCTCGGCGCGAGCCATTCTCCAGCGCTGGTCTATCCTGTTATCGAGCCTGTTATCGAACCTATTAGCGAGATCCAGGTTCGGGCAAAAGGAGTTTGCCATGACCGCCAAAAATCCGAAGCGGGTCACCCGCCATCGCTGCGGCAAGGGTTTTACCTATCGCACACCGAGCGGCAAGACACTGACCGACAAGCCCTGGCGCGACTGGATCGCGTCACTGGCGATCCCACCGGCCTGGCAGGACGTCGAGATCGTTCTCGGCAAGCACCATCACATTCACGCCACGGGCCGCGATAGCGCCGGCCGTAAGCAATACATCTACAACGCCAAATGGCGCGAGAAGCGCGAGGTACTCAAGTTCGACCGGATGATCGAGTTCGCGCAGCGCCTCACGCCCATGCGCCGGGCGACGGGCCAACACCTTGCTCTCGATGGCATGCCGCGCGAGAAAGTGCTCGCCTGTATGGTACGGCTGATCGATAGCGCCTATTTCCGCCCCGGTAGCGAACGCTATCGTGAGGAGAACCACTCTTACGGCCTGACCACCATGCGCTCGAAGCACCTGACCATAGAAGGTGATGAACTAATCTTCGACTACAAGGGCAAGAGCGGACAGCAGCAGCACCGCGTGGTGGAAGATGAGCGTGTGGCAAAGATCGTCGCCGAGCTCGACGACATTCCCGGCTACGAAATCTTCAAATACTTCGATGACGACGGCCATAAAGTGCGGGTCGATAGCCACGACCTCAATGACTACATTCATGAGGTCATGGGCGAGCGCTTCAGCGCCAAGGACTTTCGGACCTGGGCAGGCACCTCGATCGCCGCCCTGGCGCTGGAGGAACTCGGCCCGGGCGAAGACGACAAAGCCAGCCAAAAGAACGTGCGCCAGGCCGTGGAGCGGGTCGCCAAGACACTGGGCAACACCCCGAGCATCGCCAGGGCGAGCTACATCGACCCGCGCGTGGTGGAAAGCTATCTCGATGGCCGCACGCTGGATCATTTCCGCAAACTGGTGGAGACCGAGCTGGAAAACGACGACGAACTGACCGGAACGGATGAGCGCGCGATCCTCAACCTGCTACAGACCCGACTCGAGACAGCAACCTGACGCTAACGGCGGCCAAGACTTATCGGCAATCGACGCTGGTACGACCGCGATGCTAAAAGGAAGGTTTGTCCATCACGCTCTGTCCATCAAAACTATCTCCATCAAAACTATCTCCATCAAAACTATGTCCATTAAGCCAAGGAAAGCACCATGAACCCAGCCGAACCCTCGATCGATACTGTCGTCTATGTTGCCAACGCAGGCGACGGAACCATCGGCAGCTATCGCCTGGATCGTCAGAACGAGCAGTTGATCCCGCTGGCTACCACCGAAGCGGCCGAAAACGTCATGCCGCTGGCGGTGAGTCCCGACAAGCAGACGCTTTACGCCGCCGTTCGCAGCGATCCGCTACGGGTGCTGAGCTATCGCATCGAATCAGGCACCGGCGCCCTGACACCGCTCGGTAGCGGTGCGCTCTATGGCAGCATGGCTTATATCACCACCGACCGCTCCGGACGCTATCTGCTGGCGGCCTCCTATGGCGGCAACCTGGTCAGTGTCAGCCCCATCGACGGCAACGGTGTCGCCGGCAATGCCACACAGACGCTGGAAACGGGCAGCCGCGCCCATGCGATCATGGCGACGCCGGATAATCGCCACGTCTTCGCCACCAATCTCGGCGATGATCGCGTGGCCCAGTTTTATTTTGCCGATGGCGCCCTCGCCCCCAACGATCCGCCCGCCGCAGAGACAGCCGGCGGCACCGGCCCGCGCCATTTCGTATTTTCACCCAACGGGCGGTTCGTCTATGTCCTGGGAGAACTCAGCGCCACTGTCACGACTTTCGAACTCGACGCGCAAAGTGGAACCTTGACCCAAGTCGCCGTCTGCGAAGGACTTCCCGAAGGAATGAACCTGGCGCCAGGCATGCCGCAGGAAGATATTCCTGCCGGTGACGATACACCTCGTATCTGGGCGGCCGATCTGCACATCACGCCGGATGGCCGCTATCTGTATCTTTCCGAGCGCACCACCAGCACCCTGAGCACGTTGCGTGCCAATCTGGAAAGTGGCGAGCTGCATTTCGTCGGCAATCAGCCGACCGTGAAACAACCCCGTGGTTTCGAAATCGACCCCAATGGCCGCTATCTGGTCGTTGCCGGCGAATTGAGCGATCACCTGGCGCTCTATCGTATCGAGCCGGCCAGCGGTGAATTGGTCCACGTCAGCGACGCCCCGGTCGGTAACAAGACCAACTGGGTAGAAATCGTGTCTTTCGACTAGCCGAAGCGCTCTTGCCGACGTGCCACGTGAATGCGTTGGTCACCTGGCGCTGGTATACTCTGGCGCGATCGCGGGTTGTCGACAACTTAGAAGCACAGCTGCCACGACCGACTTCGTGCCATAGCCAAAGAGAGGTTAACGAATAGACATGTCCAATACGCCAAAGATCATCTACACACTGACTGACGAAGCGCCTGCACTGGCCACCTACTCTCTGCTACCGATCATTGAAGCCTTTACCGGCACCGCTGGTATCACGGTCGAGACTCGTGATATCTCCCTGGCCGCCCGAGTCCTGGCGCAGTTCCCGGATCTACTCAGCGACGAGCAGCGCGTCAGCGACGATCTGGCCGAACTCGGCCAGCTGGCGACGACGCCGGAAGCCAACATCATCAAGCTGCCCAACATCAGCGCTTCCGGTCCGCAGCTCAAGGCGACCATCAAAGAGCTGCAGAGCCAAGGCTATCCCCTGCCGGATTATCCGGAAGAGCCGAAGAACGACGAAGAAAAGGCGATCAAGGCCAGCTACGACAAGGCCAAGGGCAGCGCGGTCAACCCGGTCCTGCGTGAAGGCAACTCCGATCGGCGTGCGCCGAAGTCGGTCAAGAACTATGCCCGCAAGTATCCGCACCGCATGGGTGAGTGGAGCAGCGAATCGCAGTCTCACGTTGCCCACATGAGCGAAGGGGATTTCTACGGCAGCGAGCAGTCCGCCGTGATCGCCAAGGCCGGCAAGCTCAAGATCGAACTGCAGCAGAAAGACGGCACTCACACCACGCTGAAAGACGGCCTCGCGGTCAAGGAAAGCGAAGTCGTCGACGCCTCGCGCATGAGCAGCCGCCGTTTGCGCAACTTCATCGATAGCGAAATCAAGGATGCCAAGAAGCGTAACGTGCTGTTCTCGCTGCACTTGAAGGCGACCATGATGAAGGTCTCCGACCCGATCATGTTCGGCATCGTGGTCGAGGAGTTCTACAAGGACGTGCTCGAGAAGCACGCCGACGCACTCAAGCTATGCGGCTTCAACGCCAACAGCGGTATCGGCGATCTCTACAGCTCGATCGAAGCGCTGCCCAGCGAGCAGCAGGACGCGATCAAGAGCGATATCGACGCGCTGTACAAAGAGCGTCCGCCGATGGCGATGGTCAATTCCCACAAGGGCATCACCAACCTGCACGTGCCCAGCGACGTGATCATCGATGCATCCATGCCGGCGATGATCCGGGACTCCGGCAAGATGTGGGGTACCGACGACGCGCTGCACGACACCAAGGCCGTGATCCCCGACCGCTGCTACGCCACCATCTATCAGACCGTGATCGAGGATTGCCGCAAGAACGGCGCCTTCGATCCGACCACCATGGGTAGCGTGCCCAACGTCGGCCTGATGGCGCAGAAAGCCGAAGAGTACGGCTCTCACGACAAGACCTTCCATATCCCGGCAGACGGTACTGTCGTCGTCACCGACGAGAACGGACAGACGCTGTTCAGTCACGACGTCGAAGCCGGCGATATCTGGCGCATGTGCCAGACCAAGGACGCGCCGATCAAGGACTGGGTCAAGCTGGCCGTCACTCGCGCCCGCGAAAGCGGCTCTCCGGCGATCTTCTGGCTCGACGCCGACCGCGCCCACGATGCCAAGCTGATCGAGAAGGTCGAGACCTACCTCAAGGATCACGACACCGATGGCCTGGACATCCGCATCCTGGCGCCGGTGGACGCGATGAAGGTCTCGCTCGAACGTATCCGCCAGGGCGAGGACACTATCTCGGTCACCGGCAACGTGCTGCGCGACTACCTGACCGACCTGTTCCCGATCATGGAACTCGGCACCAGCGCCAAGATGCTTTCCATCGTGCCGCTGATGAACGGCGGCGGCCTGTTCGAGACCGGCGCCGGCGGCAGCGCACCCAAGCACGTTCAACAGTTCCTGGAAGAGAACCATCTGCGTTGGGATTCTCTGGGCGAGTTCCTGGCCCTGGCGGCCTCGCTCGAGCACCTCGGCAGCACCTTCGACAACGCTCGCGCCAAGATCCTGTCGGCAACGCTGGACAAGGCCAACGGTGAATTCCTCGACAGCGACAAGTCGCCCAAGCGCAAGGTCGGCGAACTCGACAACCGTGGCAGCCACTTCTACCTGGCACTCTACTGGGCGAAAGAACTGGCGGCGCAGACCGAAGACAGCGAACTCAAGGCGCTGTTCGAAGAGATCGCCAAGACGCTGAGTGATAACGAGAAGACGATCGTCGACGAGCTCAACGCGGTGCAGGGCAAGCCGGTGGATATCAAGGGCTACTTCCATCCCAATGGCGAGCTGGTCAGCGACGCCATGCGTCCCAGCAAAACGCTGAACGCAGCGCTGAATAAGCTCTACCAGGCGTCCTGATCGGCGACCGGCTCGGGCTACCGAGCCGGTATCCCTTCTTCCGTCCTGCTTCGGCAACGACGGATCCAAAAAGAAACGGGCCCGTGCCAATGGCACGGGCCCGTTTGCTTGGGCGGGTAGGCTTTACCAGAAACGCGATATCGACAATAGGCTCGTTACCAGCAAACCGGTTGCCTTACCATTCTTGAAGACCGGCACTTCCGGCTCATCGACGGCGAAGATGCCCCCGCTCAGGCGGCGGACGCGCTTCATGAACAGCGCGATGCAGATCAGCGTACCGATCGCCGCCACCACGTAGCTCAACTGCAGTGACAGACCGAAGCCGATCGGCGCGTAGGCCAGATAGGTGAAAGTCGCCATGGTCATGAATACTGCCGGAATCGAGGTGATCAGATGCGGCTTGCGCGCCAGCACCAGATACATCGTCGCGACCCACAGAGCGATGACGGCGGTGGTCTGGTTGGCCCAGGAGAAGTAGCGCCACAGCAGGGTGAAGTCCATGTAGGTCAGCGCGTACGAGACCACGAACAGTGGTGTGGCGATGAGCAGACGCTTGACGATGGGCCGCTGATCGATCTTCAGATAGTCGGCAATGATCATGCGCGCGCTACGAAAAGCCGTATCGCCGGAGGTGATCGGCAGCACGATGACACCGAGGATGGCCAGCGTTCCGCCGATGGCACCGAGCATGGTGGTCGACACTTCACTGACCACTGCGGCCGGGCCACCGGCAGCCAGAACGTCCGACAGCGTATGATCGCCATGGAACAGACTCATCGCAGCCGCGGCCCAGATCATCGCAATGACGCCTTCGGTGATCATCATGCCGTAGAAAATCTTGCGGCCACTGCCTTCGTTCTCGGTGGTGCGCGAAATGATCGGCGTCTGGGTGGCATGGAAACCGGAGAGCGCACCACAGGAGATGGTCAGAAACAGCAGCGGGAAGATCGGGGCACCCTGCGGATGCATGTTCGTGAACGAGAGTTCCGGAATCGGTGCGCCAGTGAATATCATGCCGAGACCGATACCCAGGGCACTGAACAGCAGCAGTGCACCGAAATAAGGGTAGATACGTCCGATCACCTTATCGATCGGCAACAGTGTCGCCAGCAAATAGTAGGCGAAGATCACCAGCGTGATCAGCGTGATCGATAGCGGCGTCATATTGGCCAGCAAGGCCGCTGGCGAGGTCACGAAGACGGTGCCTACCAACAGGAGCAACAGAATGGCGAAGCCGTTGACGATATGCTTCATCGCCTTGCCCAGGAACTTGCCCGCCAGCTGCGGCAAGTGCGCGCCGTGGTTACGGATCGAGATCATGCCGGTGAGATAATCATGCACCGCACCCGCGAAGATACAGCCGATCACGATCCAGATGAACGCCACCGGCCCGTAGAGGGCGCCCAGGATCGGCCCGAAGATGGGTCCGACGCCGGCAATATTGAGCAGTTGAATCAGCGAATTGCGCGTCGTGTTCATCGGCACGTAGTCGATGTTGTCGCGCATGGTAAAAGCGGGCGTCCGCCGCTTGCGGTCAGCGACGAACATCCGCTCCACGAATTTCCCATACGTGAAGTAGCCCGCTATCAATAGCAGGATCGATCCAATGAATGTAATCATTTAGGGCCCTTGGAGCAGAGAGGACGCCTCATGGGCATCCGGCAGGTACTTTGATAAGTTCGTTTGATAGGAACGTCGGTGGGCCGATAGCGACCGCAGCCTAATATCCGCGCTAATTTACGAAGAAGGCTAAACAATTACATTTAGACTTTAGTGCAAACCTTCCCTCCAGCGCTCGTCGGACAGCGTGTTTCCCCGCATGCTGACGCCTTCCCGTCGGAATAGACCGTCACTCTCGATGTTCCAGACACTCTCGATGTTCCAGACACTCTCGATGTTCCAGACACTCTCGATGATCCAGACACCTTCATGATTCAGACACTTTTAATGCCAACATACCGCCGATGACCAAGATATTTCTCCCGTCATTCTGCTCGTCTCGAGTTTCTTCATGGCAGCAATCGCCGCTTTCCTATTGACCGCACCTTGCGGACGCAGCCACATTGCCAGTCCCCTCGAATCTTCTAGCCCGCGCGGATGTGGAATATCGCCCTAGCGCGGAGTCCCTTGACCGACTCGCTCCGGATGCCGATCCCGACGTCATTGCGCTGGGGCTCGCCACCATGCAGTGCGCGCAACTTCATGGCGTCGGTGAAGACGCGCAGCGTCTCGCAATCATCGATTACAGCCGCTCCTCGCTGACGCCACGCCTGTGGGTCTTCGATCTGACCCGCAACGAGCTCCTGTACCATGAAGTCGTGGCTCACGGGCAAGGTTCGGGCGGCGACGTCCCGGATCGCTTCTCCAACCAGGAAGGATCGCACGCCTCGAGCCTGGGCCTGTTCGTGACTCGGCAGACCTACGAAGGCAAGAACGGTTATTCGCTGCGGATGGATGGGCTGGAGCCTGGCTTCAACGACGCTGCCATGAGCCGCGCCATCGTGATGCACGGCGCCGATTACGTCGATCCTGCTATCGGCGAACGTCAGGGCAGGCTGGGACGCAGCTGGGGTTGCCCTGCCCTGCGTCCGGAGATTGCCGGTGATGTCATCGACGTGCTGAAGGACGGCCAGTTCGTCTTCTCCTACTATCCCGAGCGCGACTGGCTACTGCACTCGGCGCTCGTTCACGCGTCGAACTTGGCCGCCCCGACGCCGTAACGGGCACCCGCGCCTATATCGTCGAGGGTCACTTCCACCCACCCAGCCCGCAACAGCGCTTTCAAGGTGGTGAAGAGCATTCACCTACGCTACCCATGCCGACCTGGATCGCCATCGGCGTGCCCGGCTACGAAAGCGACGCCGGCCAGCCGTTGCCGGCCGACATCGTCAACCAGGTCGTCGTGCCGGACGACTTCAAGCGAAAAGTGCTGCCTCTGCTGGAGCCCGGCACCGTGCTGGTCGCAACCGATGCCCACCTCACCGCCGAGAACAGTGGCGAGCACATGCGTGTCATCGATAGCGTCGGACCGCGCAGCTGGCTGGATGATGTCGAAACCCAGCGTCATGTCGATACCGCGCAGTAGACCCGACCGCCGCCCGCTCTGCTGTCGCGATGGGAGCTGCGCCACCTTGCGACGCGTGTCAATCGCCACCATGCTGAGAAAGTGCGGATCTGCCACGGCGGAAATAGAAGCAGAAGCGGCAACGACAGCGAGGAGAGATGCCATGGCTAGCGGTTGGGCAAAAGACGGCGCGTTGCAGGAGCAGATCGACAGCACCGTCGAAGACGGTATTCAGGAAGCACGTCAACGGCTGCGAAACCCGGGTCCCAGTCTGGCAGTCTGCGAAGAGTGCGAGGCGCCGATCCCGGAAGCGCGCCGGCAGGCGGTACCCGGCGTTCGGCTGTGCATCGATTGCCAGGCCGAGGAAGATCGCCACCAGACGCGTCACGCCAACTACAATCGTCGTGGTAGCAAGGATAGTCAGCTGCGCTAGCTAGCCCAGCGACCCATCCCATCGCCGCTGTCGTTACGCCGCCGGGCTCGCCTGCAGCAACCCGAGCAGGTCTCCGATGACGTTCCGCTGCAGCTGCTCCTCACGCTGTCTCGACCGCTGCCGCCTTTCGGCGTCGCTCGCCTCCGCATCGCTTCCCATCCCGAATACTGCCTCGAAGGAAACGTCGGGGAAAAAATGCTTCTGAAGAAGAAGATTCTCTTCTTTATGATGCAGCATGATTCCCCTCGCCAGCTCAGGGTCCATGAACGATTTCTCGCGGTGAAACAGCGCGTTGTCCACCCCGAGCGCGTTGATCAGCCGCTGCTTGAGCCTGTCGTCATGGATATCCCGGAACAGTGCCTTGTGCTCGGCGAGAATCTCGCAGAGATAGGGATTCAGGCTCACGTTACTGCGCGACTTGTCGAACGACAGCGTCGCTGGATCCTCGACCAGATAGCTGAAGAAATCCGTCAGCAACTCACCGCCGCGCAGCGCCTTCGCCAACAGTGGCCGGACGATCACGCTCTGGTGGCCGTAGAGTCGGCGAAATGCCTGCCCCACCGCCAGGTAATGCGGATTGCGCCGACGCAGCGCCTCCTGGCTGTATTCGGAGAACGACTTGCCTTCCTTGAATCCCCACTGCTGCCAGGCGGAGAGAATGTAGTCATCCTGACGGCGAATGTAATAGATCACCTGAACGGCATCGAAATGCTCGGCAAACACGCTGTGAATACGTTCGCCGATCGGTCCCATCAAGTGGTTGATGAGGTTCTCGGCAGAGATCACGAACGTCGCGTCGCGCCACAGAGGCGATTCCCTCCAGGCTGTCAGGCGCGCGGCCAACGGGGCCGTATCGGTGGTTTCCATCAGCTGGCGAAAGAATTCCCGTGGGGTTTCACCGTAGGGATCGAATCCGGCTTCGCCGGGTAGCCGCAGTTGGGGGTCCGGAACGACGACGAGATGCTCCGCCAACGCCGGCCGATTGCGGATGATGGCGCGCTGGATACTGGTGGAGCCGCATTTCGCGTGCCCTGGATGCAAAAACAGTTTCATGGCCGCCCTCGTGGATTGCGATCCGTAACAGCCAAGATTTAATCGATGACAAACCCCAAGGCAATCACCGAAGCGGGGTCGCGCCCCACAATCCCAAAATAGGCTGACTTATCTCGCCGTATGGGTTGAGCCCCGAGCCCGTCGACGAGATGAAATCTTCGTCCAGACCCTGAAAAAGGCGTGGGAATCACCCAGCCGGCGATGAACTCAAACAGAAACATGACACCATTGATCGCCAGCACGACATAGAGAACCCGCGCTTGGCGTTCACGTAGCTGAGCCAACTCACCCGATTTCTTTTTCGCAACAGGCATCCATTATTACACTCCCCCCGATTCATCATACCTGCTAGGCTCAGGATTATAGTCGCTATAGAGTCAAGCCGATGAACAACGCTTCCGCCGCGCCGTCCGAGCACTACACGATTGGTCAGCTTTCCCAGCTCACCGGTGTCAAAGCGGTCACTATCCGTTACTACGAGAAATCGAACCTGCTGCCACCGGCCAGTCGCACAGCGTCAGGCTATCGGCTCTATTCGTCGACCGAACGCGACCGCCTGCATTTCATCAAACGCTGCCGCCACCTCGGGCTGGGGCTCGACGACATCAAATCACTGCTGCAGTTATCGGATGAACGCGAGGCCCCCTGCCAACAGGTGGGCACCATCATTCATCATCAGCGCCAACATGTTCGCGATCGAATTCGGGATCTCCAAGCGTTGGAGCAGGAGCTGGATCGTCTGGAACGCGCCTGCCGGGCCGAGACCATCGGCGAGTGTAAAATCATCGAATCGCTGTCACGGCATGCCGATCACTGAAGGAATCCGGCCTATGCATTTCGATCTTGCGGACTTGCGCATCTTTGTCTTCGTGGCTGAGGAGAGCAGCCTGACAGCCGGCGCCCAACGCGCGCATCTTTCGACTGCCGCCGTCAGTGGCCGAATCAAGTCCCTCGAATCGCAACTGGAAAGTCGCCTGTTCTACCGCAGCAGCCAGGGTGTCGAATTGACCCCGGCCGGGAAACGTTTGCTACAGCATGCTCGCCTCATCCTGCGCCAGGTAGAGCGGGTCAAAAATGAGTTTTCCGGCTTCGCCAGCGATGCCATTGGCCATTTACGAATATTTGCCAATACGACGGCCGTCATCGAGTTCATGCCAGAGGTGCTGGCCGACTTCCTCGCGACGCGGCCCGGTATCACGGTGGATCTTCAGGAGCGCCTGACCAGCGACATCATTCGTGGCGTTCTCGATGGCACGGCCGACATGGGAATTCTCGGCATCATGGTCGGTGTCGACGTGCCTTCTCGGCTAAAGACGCTGCCATTCAGCCGCGACAGGCTGGTACTGGCGACCCCGCTCGATCACCCCCTGACCGAGCGCAAGGAAATCACCTACGAAGATGCGCTGGACTACCCGCATGTCACGCTGCATGAGGGCAGCACCCTCTTTCATTACCTGGAAAGCAAGGCACTGGAATTCGGCAAACCACTGCCGGTGAGAATCCAGGTATTCGGTTTCGAATCGGCGTGCCGCATGATCGAAGCGGGCGTCGGCGTCGGCGTTCTTCCGGAATCCTGCGCGTTGCGCTATCAGGCGCATATGCGGCTGAGCGTTCGCCATTTGAGCGACGCCTGGGCGTATCGGGAACGCAGCGTGTTGATCCGGGAAGACCACGTTCTGCCCGGTTTCGGACAGGAACTGCTGGATATCATCACGCAATATCAGTCTTCTCGTCCGCCTAGCTCGGAGCCACGCCCACCCCTTCCGCCATAAAAAACGCCCCGCAGTGCGGGGCGTCGCAATATGAAAGGGTTTGACCGGACTCAACTCAGCCGCTGCATATAATCCACGTAGCCGAAGGTCTTGACGGTGCGAACCTCGCGACTGGTCTCGTCGATCCGGCAGATCGCCGGCAGGCGGATGCCATTGAACGTGGTGGTCTTGACCATGGTGTAGTGGGCCATGTCGGTAAATACCAGACGATCACCGATTTCGAGCGGCTCATCGAATGCGTAGTCGCCGATCACGTCACCCGCCAGACAAGTCGTACCGCCCAGGCGATAGGTGTACGCCTTCTCGCCGGGGTTGGCACCACCGATGATCTGCGGACGATACGGCATCTCCAGCACATCGGGCATATGCGCCGTCGCCGAAGTATCCAGAATCGCGATCAAACCGTCGTTCTCGACGATATCCAGCACGCTGCACACCAGATAGCCCGTATTCAGCGCGATCGCCTCGCCCGGTTCGAGATAGACCTCGAGGTGCGGATAGCGCGCCTTGAAGTCACGAATCACGCGTACCAGCCGGTCGACATCGTAGTCGGCACGCGTGATGTGGTGCCCGCCACCGAAGTTCACCCAGCGTAGGTTGGTCAAATACTGTCCGAACTTGGCCTCGAATGCCTGAAGCGTCGCTTCCAACGCGTCACTGTTCTGCTCGCACAGCGCATGGAAGTGCAGCCCTTCCAGTCCGTCGAGATCTTCCGGCGACAGATCCACCGCGCGGGTACCCAGGCGCGAGCCTGGCGCACAGGGATCATAAAGCGGGACGTCACCAGTGGAGTGCTCGGGGTTCACGCGCAGCCCGCAGGAGACCTTGCGTGGCCCCGCTTTCACCGTTTCGCGAAAATGCCGCCATTGCCGCGGCGAATTGAAGCTGAGGTGATCGGCGTAGCGCAGCACGACGTCCATCTCCGGCGCGGTGAACGCCGGAGAGTAGACATGCACTTCGCCACCGAAGGTCTCCGCGCCGAGACGCGCTTCGTCCTGACCGCTGGCGGTGGTGCCGACCAGATACTGACTGACCAGCGGAAAGGTGCTCCACATGGCGAAGCCCTTCAGCGCCAGCAGGATCTTGGCACCACTATCGGCCTGGACGCGACCCAGCAGCTCCAGATTGCGCCGCAGCAAGGCGTCATCGACCACATAGGCCGGCGACGGACAAGCTCCGACGTCGAAAGGGAAAGTGTCGAAAGGATAAGCGATGTCGTTCTTCGCCATCGATCAGGCCAGCGGGTCTTGGTCAGGGTCGAGCTCGACCATCTGCCACGGCAGCCCCATCTCGCCGATGCGCTCCATGAACGGATCGGGATCGAGCTGCTCGACGTTGTAAACGCCCTTGCCGCTCCAGATCCCTTCCAGCATCAGCATCGCCCCGGTCACCGCCGGTACGCCGGTGGTGTAGGAGATCGCCTGAGACTGGACTTCCTCATAGCACTTCTCGTGATCGCAGATGTTGTAGATGTACACCTTGCGACGCTTGCCATCCTTGATGCCATCGAGAATGACGCCGATGTTGGTCTTGCCCTTAGTACGCGGGCCGAGCGAGGCCGGATCCGGCAGCACCTGCTTCAGGAACTGTAGCGGCGAGATTTCGATACCGTCGACCTTGATCGGCTCGATGCGGGTCATGCCGACGTTCTCGAGTACCTTCAGGTGCGTGATGTACTTGTCGGAGAAGGTCATCCAGAAGCGGATGCGTTCGAGCCCTCTGATGTTCTGAGACAGCGACTCCAGCTCTTCGTGGTAGAGCAGATAAAGATCCTTCTCGCCGATGCCGTCGAAGTCGAACTTGCGTTTCTCGGCCAGCGGCGGGGTCTCGACCCACTCGCCCTTTTCCCAGTAACGTCCATTCGCGGTGATCTCGCGAATGTTGATCTCCGGGTTGAAGTTGGTCGCGAACGGATAGCCGTGGTCGCCACCGTTGGCATCCAGAATGTCGATGCGATGGATCTCATCGAACAGATTCTTCTGGCCGTAGGCGCAGTAGATGTTGGTCATGCCCGGGTCGAAGCCGCAGCCCAGCGTCGCCATCGCGCCCGCCTTGGCATAGCGCTCCTGGAACGCCCACTGCTCCTTGTACTCGAACTTGGCCTCGTCCGGATGCTCGTAGTTGGCAGTGTCCAGATAGGGCACGCCGGTCTGCAGGCAGGCTTCCATGATGGTGAGATCCTGATACGGCAGCGCGACGTGGATCAGGATATCCGGCTTGAACGACTCGATCAGCGCGACCAGCGCCTCGACGCTATCGGCATCGACCTGCGCGGTCTGGATCGGACGTGGCAACTGTTCGGCGATCGCCTTGCACTTGGCTTCGTTGCGGCTGGCCAGGCAGATCTCGCTGAACACCTCGGGATGCTGCGCGCATTTGTGGGTAACCACACCACCGACGCCGCCGGCACCAACAATCAGGACTTTACTCATGAATTCGCTTCCAGATCGGGAAAAGTCAACAGTGATAAGGTCTTATCGGTAGTGGTCAAGGGCTCGTCAAATCAGCGGGCAACTAACTTCTCATGAGATTCAGCGCACCCCGACCCGATGCCACCCCGGTCTTGGCCTCCCCCGATCCATCGGAACCGGCGGGAGGCCGCAGATAATGACCTCGTCAGAGACTGGCCTCAAGACTTTTTCGCTTCAAATACCCACCGATTTCATGGCAGGGACGGTGCCGTCGATGAGCGCGCGACTCAGGCGAGTCGCCCTCCTCTTTCGAACGCTCAACCGCGCGGGCCGAACAGGATGACCCCCGCGCCGACCAGGCAGATCGTCGCCCCGATCACATCCCAACGATCCGGCAAGCGTTGCTCGACGAGCCATAGCCACAATACCGAAATGACGATGTAAACACCGCCATAAGCAGCGTAGGCACGCCCGGCATAATCACTGTCGGACTGTGTCAGAAGCCAAGCGAAGAGCATCAGACTCGCCACGCCCGGTAGTAGCCAAAGGGGCGATTTGTCCAACCGCCACCACGCCCAAAAAGCAAAACAGCCGGCGATTTCCGCCAGAGCGGCGGCTAGATAGATGAGAGGAGTCGACAAAATGCAGGCCTGTTTCTACGACAATTAGGCAACGATAACGACTGAAGTGTCATTCGTTCATCATCATTATGAAATACGACAAGCACAAACGACCGACCCCGGCTTGAAGCCGGGGTCGAAATACGTTCTTGCCAACAGCACCGGGACGGTTTCAACGGCGGCCGAGAAGAATACCCAGGAACACGCCTACACCGCCGGCGATCGCCAGGGCACTGATCGGATTCTTGACCGTAGCTTCGCGCATATCGTCGAGCTTTTCGCCGTAGTTAGCCTGCAGCTTTCCTGCAGCCTGGCGCGCCTTGCCCTCGTGACGCAGGTCATCGTCTTCGGTAAAGCTGCCAGCAGCCTCCTGAGCGCGTCCCTTGAGTTCCTCGGTGCGTCCCGTCACTTGATCTTCGTACATCTCGATCTCCTCGATCATTCTTCTTGCAGCAGACACGTTCCGCTGGAACTTGAGCATAGTTGTCTTGGAAGATCTCGGCAAAAAATCGTGTCCTAGGCTTTGTACGAAAAGTCGGCGAGCGATGACCAGGCAAGGCAAAAATCAGCGAAGAGACGGAGTTTACGGGGTGTAAATGAGTACTTTGAATTGATTTTTAACGCCGTATGGTCGAGCACAGGCAGTTTTCGTACAAAGCCTAGGAGGTCGACAGCATTGAGGACTCGCACACCAGGCTACTCCCCGTCATGACGGAGAAATGCGAGTGCCGAAAACGTCCAGACATCGACACACAATCGGTTTACGCTACGCCGCGGTCACATCCGGAGGAAATTCCCCAATGCCGCTACCATCGCTTGGCCGCCTATGCCTGCTATCCGCCCTGTGGGGCGCCAGCTTCCTGTTCATGCGCATCGCCACGCCCGCGTTGGGGGCGTTTCCGACCGCTTTCTTTCGGGTGTTCCTGGGGGCGTTGGGGTTGGTGATGATTCTGGCCCTATTGGGCGTGCGCTGGCGGTTCGATGGCAAGTTCAAGTCGACACTGGCGATCGGAATGATCAACTCTGGCATTCCGTTCGGTATGTTCTGTATCGCAGCGCAGTATTTGCCTGCTGGCTACTCCGCGATGCTCAACGCATCGACACCACTGATGGGCGTGGTGATCGGCGCCGCGTTTTTCCAGGAGCGCTTGACACGGGATCGCTCGATTGGCGTCGCAGTGGGCATGCTCGGCGTCGGCGTGCTGGTCGGCACCGGTCCGGTGGCGATGAGCGGCGGCCTGCTGATCGGCGCCATTGCCTGTCTGGTGGCCGCTGCCTGCTATGGGCTGGGCGGCTTCATCGTCAGACGCTGGGTCGCCGAACGCGGCGGGCTCGATGCACGCCTCATCGCACTGGGTTCGCAGTTCGGGGCAACGCTGCTGCTGGCACCCTTCATGTTCGGGCAAGTGGCACTGACACCACATGCTCTGGTATGGGATGACCCCGGTGTCTGGTGGGCAATGCTGGCATTGGGTATTGCCTGCACCTCCTTGGCCTATCTTCTTTATTTTCGCCTGGTCGAGGATCTCGGTCCGATCAAGCCGCTGACGGTGACCATGCTGGTGCCCCTGTTCGGCGTGTTATGGGGGACGCTCTTCCTCGGCGAGCAGGTCACCTGGGCCCATGCCGTCGGCGGTTCGCTGATTGGACTCGCCCTATGGCTGATTCTGTTCAAGCGTCACCGGGCAACGCCGGCGATAACGGGTAAAAAAATCGCGTAACCCGTTCTTGCGAATTAGCGCCTATACTCATTATCGAACTTTTCTAATGAAGGAAAAGGCTATGAGAATGCAAGGATGGCTGGGTGCCGGCATCATTGGCTTGGGACTGACGTTGAGCGCCTGCTCGAGTGCACCGCCTTCGCCCTACCAGAAAGCGGCTGGCGAATATGAAGGCGTACTGCCTTGTGCAGACTGCTCGGGCATCAATGTCGACCTGCAGATGATGAACATGGACGACACGGGTGGTGCCTATGTGTTGAAGAGTCTGTATCAGGGCCGCAGCGACGAAGCGATGACCACCAAGGGTAACTACATCGTGTTGGAAGACGCCGGGATGCAGCAGTTACCGCTCGTCTATCAATTGAAAGGAGCCCAGGGAAATACGATCTATTATCTGCGCCCGCTCGATAACGGCGATCTCGAAGTCCTGGATCCCCATATGCAACCTATACAGTCCGGCGCCGACATGACGCTGAAACGTCAGTAAGTCCGAACGAAACAGCTAGACAAGCCGGGCACGAGCCCCGCTTGTTGGTTTCGCGTCTCACACCTTCAAAGAGCGATGCACGTAGAGGTCGTAGCGGCTCGTCTTACCCTCCAGAACGTGTTGCGGCAATGGGCCGTCGATGGGCGGCGCCTTGCGCGGTCGCTTGACCACCACGCGATGCGTGGCGACGTCCAGCGCGGCTTCCAGCAGGCGAGGCGCATCGTCGTCGGTGCCGGCGAGCTCCCGGAACATGCGCATCTCCTTCTTGACCAGTGCCGACTTTTCTCGATGCGGAAACATCGGATCGAGATGCACGACCTGCGGCTGATGCGGCCAATCGCTGACTGCCTCTGTCAACGCCGTGGCGCTGTCGGCGTGGCGTAGCGAAAGACGCTCGGCGATCTCCGCCACTTCTTCGTCATCCAACGCCTGCAACAGGGCCGCTTCCAGCAAGGCGTGAATGGCCGCTACTCGCTCGACCATCAATACCTCGGCCCCAAGAGAGGCCAGTACGAACGCGTCTCGCCCCAGCCCAGCGGTGGCGTCGACGATTTGCGGCACGACGCCTTTGCCGAAACCGCAGGCCCGCGCCACGAGTTGACCACGACCGCCACCGTAACGCCGACGGTGTGCCGTTGCCCCGGAGACGAAGTCTGCGCGGATCGGCAGCCCGTAACGCTTGGCGTCACCGGCGATCTCCAGCCCTTGCTCGGCGCGTTGCAAGGCCAACCCACCGGCAGGTGCCGATGATGACCAGGGCAGTCCATATCGTTCGGCCAACTCGATCAGAGATTCGCCGACCACGATCAGGGGCTTGCCCGCCGCCACCCGAGACTCGGAATCGTTCATGTCGCCCATATAAACAGCGCGACGCCGAGCAGCAGACGATAGATCACGAACGGCATCATCCCGATCTTGTCCAAGGCGGCCAAAAACAATTTGATGCAGAGCCAGGCCGCCACGAACGAGAGCACCACACCCAGCAGAATTTCATGCCACTGGGCTGCGGTACCGGTCTGCACCAGCTCGAGTCCTTTCAGTGAACCCGCCGCCAGGATCAGCGGGATCGACAGCAGAAAAGAGAACCGCGCCGCGGCCTGGCGGGTAAAACCGAGCATCAATGCCGCCGTCATGGTGATACCCGAACGCGAGGTACCGGGAATCAGCGCAATGGCCTGAGCCAACCCGATCAGCAGTGCCGTCTTGAGCGTCATCTTCTCGATCGGTTGTACGCGGCTGCCGCGCTTGTCGGCAATGCCCAGCAGCACACCGAAAACGATCGTCGTCGTGGCAATGACCAGTACAGATCGCCCTGCGCTCGCGACCCAATCCTCGATCAACAGACCGACAATCACCGCCGGGATGGTACCGACGATGATCGCCCATCCCAGAAGACTCTCGGGCGTCTGCCCGCGCTCTCCGAACTGGGTGAACCAGGCGTGAAGAATACGCCAGACTTCATGACGAAACGCGAACAGCACGGCTCCCAGAGAGCCGATATGGACGGCAACATCGAAAGCCAGTCCCTGATCGGACCAGCCAAACAGTTGAGAGGGTAAAATTAGATGCGCGGAAGAGGAGATGGGCAGAAATTCCGTCAAGCCCTGGATGATGGCGAGCGCGGCCAGCTGAAAAACATCCATTTTCGTTCACTATCCTTATGCGAAGAGGTCGCCGTCATGGACCTCGATCTTTCACGCCTTACGCCACGCCACCTCATCACGCAGATAGACCGGGATTACCGCGTGAGGCGCGCCACCGCGTGCGCCACGCTCCCATGATGCGGCGGCCAGACGAACGATATCCTCCGCCGCCGGTAGTTCGCCGGGGAGGGTTTGAGCCACTGTGGCCTGTACATCGACAGGTATATTAGACAAAAGTTGCCAACCGCTGCCGATCCCCAGCCACTCGATAATGCGGTCGGACTTGGGCAATTGCAGTTTCGAAGGCGGGATGACACTTTCCTCGAGCGCGACCGTCAGTACATTCTGCGAGCAGTGATAGGCGGCGACGTAAATCTCGTCCATACGAGCATCGAGCGCCGCTATGACATGACGTGCGTGCCATTTGCGATGCGCCGCCAGCGCCAGCGCTTCCAGGGTCGATACGCCCATTAGTGGCAGATCGGCGCCGTAGGCGAGACCCTGCGCGATCCCAGCCGCGATTCGAAGGCCAGTGAACGAACCCGGTCCTTGCCCATAGGCGATCGCGTCGAGCTGGCCGAGCGCTACGCCGGCTTCCGCCAATACTTCATCGATCATCGGCAGCAACAGGCGCGTATGCTCGCGCGGCGCGACTTCGAAACGCTGAACGATGAGTTGGTCCTGCATCAAGGCGCAGGAGCAGGCAGTAGAAGAGGCGTCCAGCGCCAGCAACGTCGGCATCGGTTTCCCGGAGAATGGCGGCAAAAGAAGTCAGCGAGTATAGCGCATCAAGACATCGAACGACCGCCCCGCCGGGAGGCGGAGCGATACGAACGACGATCACACATTCAATCGATTACACGTTACGGTCAATCGATTACAAGTTCAGTCGATTACAAGTTCAGTCGATCAGGATTTCAGTGCAGCCAATACCTGCTCGCGAATTTCGTCGACACCGCCGACGCCTGCGATGCGGTGATATTGCGGAGCGGCTTCGGCATCCTCGGCCGCCCACTCCTGGTAATAGCCAACCAGGGGCTCGGTCTGATCATGATAGACAGAGAGGCGATGACGCACGGTCTTTTCGCTATCATCGTCGCGCTGGATCAGCGGTTCGCCGGTAACGTCATCCTTGCCCTCTTCCTGGGGCGGCTTGTAATCGACGTGATAGACGCGTCCGGAATCGGGATGTACGCGACGCCCGGAAAGACGGTTGACGATCTCTTCGTCGTCGACCGCGATTTCCACCACGTGATCGAGCTTGATGCCGGCATCTTTCATCGCGTCTGCCTGCGGCAACGTGCGCGGGAAGCCGTCGAACAGAAAACCCTTGGCACAGTCGGGTTGCGCAATGCGCTCCTTGACCAGCGCGATGATCAGGTCATCCGACACCAGACCGCCGCTGTTCATGGTTTCCTTGACCTTGAGCCCCAGCTCACTACCTTCCTTCACCGCGGCACGCAGCATGTCGCCGGTGGATATCTGCGGGATGTGAAAATGCTCGCAGATGAACTGGGCTTGGGTACCCTTGCCAGCGCCGGGGGCGCCCAAGAGGATCAAACGCATTGATACGGCTCCTTGAAGAATGGTATCGATTTCGAATGGTCAATGGCTCAAGACGATACCTGCCGCGCGGGTGGCGCACAAGACTCGCTTGGGCTAAGGCGGCCTGGACGCGGCAGCATGCCCCGCCTCACCGGACGCTCGCATTCAACCGTCACTCATCACCGCTCTGCTGCTCACGAAAACGCCAACGACCCCCGCAGGAGCCGTTGGCGTTGCTCATACCTCAGCGTCGAATCAGACCACCATAAGCGTCGAATCAGACAAGCATACGACGGATATCGGTCAGCACCTGCGCCAGGAAGGCGGTGAAGCGTGCCGCATCGGCACCATTGACCGCACGGTGGTCATAGGAGAGCGACAGCGGCAACATCAGGCGCGGCGCAAACTCGCTGCCGTTCCAGACCGGTTTCATCGACGATTTGGAGACGCCCAGAATCGCGACTTCCGGCGTGTTGACGATCGGCGTGAAGGCCGTACCCCCAATCGAGCCGAGGCTCGAGATGGTAAAGCTGGCACCGCTCATCTCTTCGCGGGACAGCTTCTTGTTCTGGGCCTTCTTCGCCAGCTCCACAGACTCCTTGGCCAGATCGATCAGCGACTTCTTGTCGGCGTCACGAATGACCGGAACCATCAGGCCATCCGGCGTATCGACGGCAACGCCGATATGCACGTAGTGCTTGAGGATCAGCTTGTCGCCATCCGGATGCAGGCTCGAGTTGAACTGCGGGAACTTGCGCAGCGCATAGGCACACGCCTTGATCATGAACGGCAGCGGCGTCAGTTTGGCGCCCTGCGATTCCGCTTCAGCCTTCATCGACTTACGGAAGGCTTCGAGCTCGGTGATGTCCGCTTCGTCGAACTGGGTGACGTGGGGTACGTTGAGCCAGCTGCGATGCAGATTGTTGGCCCCCGCCTTCATCAGGCGGCTCATCGGCTTCTCTTCGATCTCGCCGAACTGGCTGAAATCGATCGCCGGCACCTGCGGAATGCCTGCGCCACCGGCCGTCGCCGCCTTCGCAGCGCCGCCGCCACCCTTGCGATCTTTCATCACCTGCTTGACGAAGCCGTCGACGTCGTCCTTCAGGACACGACCCTTGGGACCGGAGCCTTTGACTTCGCCGAGTTCGACGCCGAGCTCGCGGGCCAGCTTGCGCACTGCCGGACCGGCGTGCACGTGCGCCCCTTCGGTCTTGTCGTCACCGTGCTTGTGGCGCGCTTCCGGGCTCGGCTCACCGCTGACGTCTTTCTGCGCTTGGGCGTCGGACGACTTTCCGGCATCGGATTTGGCCGGTGCCGGCTTCGACTCGCCGCCCTTCTTGGCATCAGCTTTCTTGGCGTCACCTTCGTCCGATTTCTTCTTCGCCGGCTTCTTGGCACCCGCCCCTGGAGCGCCGGCCACCTCGACATAGCCGATCAGATCGCCTTCCGAAACGCTGTCGCCTTCCTTGACCGACACCTCGACGACCTTGCCCTTGTAGGGGCTGGGAACGTCCATCGACGCCTTGTCGGATTCGAGCGTGATCAGTGTGTCCTCTTCGCTGATCTCGTCGCCTTCGCTGATCGCGACTTCAATCACCTCGACGCCCTCGCCACCGCCGATATCGGGAACGCGAATCTCCTGGCGGCTCGGCTCACCGTCGCCGTCGCCTTCGTCCTCATCACCGTCGTCGTTTCCGCTCTCGGCGCTGTCGGCGGATTCCGTGGGCGCCTCATCAGCGTCCTCGTTATCTTCGCCTTCATCATCACCCTCGCCAGCGATCTCCATGGTGCCGATCAGGTCGCCTTCGGAAACGCTGTCGCCCTCCTTGACCGCGAGCGAAACGATCTTGCCGCTATAGGGACTCGGCACGTCCATGGAGGCCTTGTCGGACTCCAGCGTGATCAGCGTGTCTTCCTCGCTGATCTCATCGCCTTCACTGATCGCGATTTCGATGATCTCGACGCCTTCACTGCCACCGATATCCGGCACCTTGATCTCGACGGTCTGCTTGCCATCGCCAGAGGACTTCTTCTTCGGTGTCGCCTTTTCGGGCTCGGCCTCGTCCTTGTTCTGCGACTTGGCATCGTCCTGCGACGACTCGTCCTGCGACTTGGCATCGTCTTGCGAAGACTCGTCACCGCTATCAGCTTCGTCCTGATCGTCGCCGCTACCCTCGGCTTCGAGCTCGAGAATGTCGTCGCCCTCGGAGACGGTGTCGCCTTCCTTGACCAGAATCTTGACGACCTTGCCACCCTTCGGCGCGGGAACGTCCATGCTGGCCTTATCGGATTCCAGCGTGATCATGGTGTCTTCGGCGGAGATGACATCGCCGACGCTCACCGCGATCTCGATGATTTCGACATCGTCGCTGCCGCCGATGTCGGGAACTTTGATGATTTCGCTACTCAAGGTCGCGCTCCTTTATCATCTGCCGACCTGCCCATCGGGCAGGTCAACTCACTCAGGCAATCTGGCTACCACCCTTGCGGGCGGCAGCGCCTTGACGTGCACTTCGGTCCCAGTACACCCGCAAAGGCTCAAGACAACAGAGGGCTGGGCTTGGCGGGGTCGATGCCGTATTTCTTCATGGCATCGTTGACGACCTTGGCGTCGATCTCGCCGCGATTGGCCAGCGCACGTAGTGCCTGAATCGTCACGTAGTAGCGGTCGACTTCGAAGAAGTGACGCAGCTGTTCGCGCGTATCCGAACGACCATAGCCATCGGTGCCGAGAACATGGAAGTCGCTCGGGACCCAAGCGCGGATCTGATCAGCGTAGAGTTTCATGTAGTCAGTCGAAGCGATGACCGGCCCTTCGACCCCGTCGAGCTGCTGCACGACCCACGGCTTTTCGCGCTTCTCATCGTCATCGAGGAACTGCTGACGATCGTACTCGAGCGCCTCGCGACGCAGCTCGTTGAAGCTGGTCACGCTCCAGACATCGGCAACCACGCCGTGCTCTTCCGCCAGCATCACTGCGGCCGCTTCGACTTCGCGCAAAATCGTGCCGCTGCCCATGAGCTGAACGCGTGGCGCCTTCTTCTTGCTGGAAGTCTCACCCGGCTTGAGCAGGTACATGCCGCGAACGATACCTTCCTCGCTGCCTTGCGGCATTTCCGGGTGCGAGTAGTTTTCGTTCATCACGGTCAGATAGTAGAAGCAGTTTTCCTTGTCCTGGAACATCCGCTTCAGACCGTCCTGCACGATCACTGCCAACTCATGTCCGTAGCACGGATCATAGGCACGGCAGGTCGGCACGGTCGACATCAGGATATGGCTATGGCCGTCCTGGTGCTGCAGGCCTTCACCATTGATGGTGGTACGCCCGGCAGTACCGCCGACCATGAAACCACGTGCCTGCAGATCGCCGGCCGCCCAGACCAGATCGCCGACACGCTGATAGCCGAACATCGAGTAGTAGACGTAGAACGGCAGCAGCGGCAGATGGTGGTTGGCGTAGGAGGTCGCCGCGGCGATCCACGCCGACATCGAACCGGCCTCGGTAATGCCTTCCTCGAGGATCTGACCCTTCCTGTCCTCGCGGTAGTACATGATCTGGCCCATATCCATCGGCTCGTACTTCTGGCCTTCGGCGGCGTAGATCCCCAACTGACGGAACATGCCTTCCATCCCGAACGTCCGCGCTTCATCGGGGATGATCGGCACCACGCGAGAACCCAGCTGCTTGTGCTTGACCAGACCATTGAGCACGCGCACGAAGGCCATCGTGGTCGAGACTTCCCGATCTCCCGAGCCCTTCAGCTGGGCCGCGAACATCTTGTCGTCGAGCCCCGGAATCTCCATGGCTTCGAAATCCGCCTTGCGCGCCGGCAGGAAGCCGCCGAGCTTCTCGCGCTGGAGATGCAGATACTTCATCTCCGGGCTGTCGTCTTCAGGCTTGTAGTACGGGATATCGCCGCTTTCGATCTGCTTGTCCGAAACCGGAATACCGAAGCGATCGCGGAACGCCTTCAGCGCATCGACGTCCATCGACTTGATCTGGTGGGCTTCCATGTCGGCTTCGCCGTGACCGCCGCCCATGCCGTAGCCCTTGACGGTGTGCGCCAGGATGACGGTGGGACGGCCGTTCGACTTGTGGACCGCCTCGTGGTACGCCGCGTAGACCTTCTGCGGATCATGGCCACCGCGATTGAGCCGGAAGACCTGCTCGTCGGAGTAGTCCTTAACCATCTCCGCGGTCTCTTCGTACTTGCCGAAGAAGTTGTCGCGGGTGTACTTGCCGCCCTGAGCCTTGTAGTTCTGGTACTCGCCGTCGACCGCCTCGTCCATGCGCTTCTGCAGCATGCCCTTGGTGTCCTGTTCGAACAGCGGATCCCACAGGCCGCCCCAGACCACCTTGATCACGTTCCAGCCGGCACCGCGGAAGACGCCTTCGAGCTCGTCGATGACCCGCGAGTTGCCGCGCACCGGGCCGTCGAGACGCTGCAGGTTGCAGTTGATCACGAAGATCAGGTTGTCGAGCTTCTCGCGGCTGGCCAGGTGCAGCGCGCCCAGCGATTCCGGCTCGTCGCACTCGCCGTCGCCCAGGAAAGCCCAGACCTTGCGATCCTTCATGTCTTCCAGCTCACGCGAGTGCAGGTACTTCATCACGTGGGCCTGATAGATCGACTGGATCGGACCCAGACCCATGGAAACGGTCGGGAACTGCCAGTAGTCCGGCATCAGATAGGGGTGCGGATAGGACGGCAGCGCCTCGCCGTCGACTTCCTGGCGGAAGTTGTCCATCTGCTCCTGGCTCAGACGTCCTTCCAGGAACGAACGCGCATAGATACCCGGCGTGACGTGCCCCTGGATATAGAGCAGGTCGCCCTTGTGATCGCCGTTGTCGGCGCGGAAGAAGTGGTTGAAACCGACTTCATAAAGCGTGGCGCTGGACTGATAACTGGCGATATGGCCGCCCAGGCCCTTGTGCTTTTTATTGGCCCGCAGCACCTGCACCATGGCGTTCCAGCGAATCGCCGAGCGGATCTTGCGCTCGATGAACATGTCGCCGGGCATCTTGGCTTCGCGGTGCACGGGAATCGTGTTGCGATGCGGTGTGGTACCGGAAAACGGCGGTGAGGAGCCGTCACGCCGCAGGCGGTCCGCCAACCGGGTCAAAATGTACCGAGCGCGCTCTTCGCCCTCATGCTCGACGACCGAGGCCAGGGAATCCAACCATTCCGTGGTTTCGACCGGATCGAGATCTTCTCGTGTCTCCAGACTCATAGACAACTCTCCGAATGGGAAAAGGTTTGCCATTCGCCCCGCCATGGCGGGTAGCCGCAGCGGGGCTTGGGAATATGCGCTCTTCGGTGCGGGCGCGGCTCTTGTAGGGCCGCTTTCCGAGATTCTGGCTGTAATGGAATTACAGCGGGGCGTGCGTGACGCGGGAAATCAGGCGAAGAAGATACCGCAAACGTCCGCATCTGCCAATTCACAGACGCATCGATTGTGCTAGAGGCTGTACCCAAATGCCGCAACATCAAGTGGTTAGCGAGCAAGCACATGAATACCGGTTCGAGTCGTCGATTTACCCGTTACAACGCCACGTATCAGCATAGCATTCATATGGCCTCTGTCAGGCAGCGACGCAGATAGACCCAGTCGAACGCGGGGCCGGGATCGGCTTTGCGCAGCGGCGCGATATGGGCGTGGCCAATAATGCGCTCGGCAGAAATCGCTGGGTAGCGTGCGATCAATGCTCGCAATACCGCCGCCAGCGTAGCGTACTGCACACTCCGATAGGGACAATCGTCGGTGCCCTCAAGCTCGATACCGATGGTGAAATCGTTGAGCCCTTCGCGCAGCCGTTCCTGGCATGAACGCTCGCCATCGAGCCAACGTGACTTGCCGGCATGCCAGGCACGCCGATCGAACGACACGAATTGAACGCACTCGCCGTCGCGTCGAATCAACAGGTGCGCCGACACCCGCAGCGAAGCGATCGGCGCGAAGGCCGGATGCGCGTCCGGATCCAGCGTATTGGTAAATAGCCGCTCGATGGCATCGCCGCCAAACTCGCCCGGCGGCAGACTGATACCGTGCAGCACGACGGCAGACACCTCGCCCGCCGGCCGGTCGTTGGCGTTGGGTGACACCACCCGACGTGCCGACGCCAACCAGTGATTCTCGATCATTGCATTGTCGTCGACCCCGACACATTTCGATGTCATGACTCGCTCCCCGCATGGCCCAGCCGCTCGTCCCGCGGACTGATCCCGAAATGATGACGATAGGCGGTGGAAAAGTGCGCCCCCGACGAGAACCCGTGAGCCAAAGCGATCTCCCCCACCGGCTGATCGCTTTCACGGAGTAGCTTGCGGGCCTGCTGCAAGCGCAGATTCAGATAGTAGCGGCTGGGCACGGCCTGCAGATGCTTCTTGAAAAGCCGCTCGAGCTGACGCCGCGATAGCCCCAGATGCGCCGACAGCTCATGCGTGGTCAACGGCTCCTCGATATTGGCTTCCATCAAGTCCACCGCATCGATCAGGCTCTGCGGCACATGCCCGAGTCGGGAACGCAGCGGTATCTGCTGCGGCTCGTCGGCCATACGAATCCGCTCGCAGACGAAGTGCTCGGAGATCCGCTGCGCCAACCCTGCGCCCTGCTGCTGACCGATCAGCGTCATCAGCATGTCCATCGCCGCGGTACCGCCACCACAGGTGAGGCGGTCACGATCGACCTCGAACAGCTGATGGGAGACATGGATGGTCGGAAACGTACGCGCGAAGGCGTCGGCGCTAGCGTAGGGAATCGACGCCCGATAGCCGTCCAGCACGCCGGCCCTCGCCAACCAGTACGTGCCGCCGGCGATGCCGCCCAACATCACGCCCCGGCTCGCCAGACGATGCAGCCAGTGGATCAGCGACCCGCCTTCTTCCCCTGCGGCCACCGGCCAGCCCGGCGTCGGCGCGCAGACGAACAGCATGTCGAGATGGCGTGCATCGCTACCGATGACGCTTTCGGGCGAGAGCGCCAGCTCCGCCACGCTCCTCACCGGCCGACCGTCGATGCCGAAGGTCGTCGCGGTGTAGAGGCGTCTTTCCGACAACGTATTGGCGATGATCAATGGCTCGATGGCGCAGGCCTGCGCCAGCAGGGAGAACCCGGGCAGCATCACGAACCCCACCTGACGTGGGGTGCCCTGCGCATTCATGGCCGATGATTCATGCAACGGAGATCAGCGCGATCAAACCTGGACGACGTCGAATTCGACCAGCGGGTCGACATCGGCATCGTAATCGACGTCGTCACGCTCGAAGCCGAACAGCTTGAGGAATTCATGCTTGTAGCCGGCGTAGTCGCTCAACGCGAACAGATTCTCGCTGGTGACCTGCGGCCACAGATCCTTGCACGCCTGCTGGATATCGTCGCGCAGTTCCCAGTCATCCAGGCGCAGGCGCCCGGCCTCGTCCACTTCCGACTCGCCATCGGCATAAAGACGCTCGCCGAACAGGCGATTGAGTTGGTCGATGGTGCCCTCGTGAACGCCCTGTTCCTTCATCACCCTGTAGACCATGGAGATATACAGCGGCATGACCGGAATCGCGGCGCTGGCCTGAGTCACGACGGATTTGAGCACGGCGACGTTGGCGCTACCGCCGCTCGCCTTCAAGCGCCGATCGATGTCGCTGGCGGCGCGGTCGAGATCTTCCTTGGCCTTGCCCAGCGCACCGTGCCAGTAGATCGGCCAGGTAATATCGGTCCCGATGTAGCTGAACGCTATGGATTTTGCCCCCGGTGCCAGCACGCCGGCCTCGTCCAGCGCATCCATCCACAGCTCCCAATCCTGGCCGCCCATCACCTCGATGGTGTCGGCCACTTCCTGTTCGGTCGCCGGTTCGACGGAAGCCTGGGTAATGGTGTCCTTGTTGGTATCGATGGCGGTCGCCGTATAGGTCTCGCCGATCGGCTTGAGGCTGGAGCGCTTGAGCTCGCCGCTATCGGGCAGCTTGCGCACCGGCGAGGCCAGCGAGTAGATCACCAGATCGATCTGCCCCATGTCTTCACGGATCAGCTCGATCGCCTTGGCGCGGACTTCATGCGAGAACGCGTCGCCGTTGATCGACTTACTGTAAAGCCCCTCGGCCTTGGCGAACTTGTCGAAGGCCGCCGAGTTGTACCAGCCGGCGGTGCCAGGCTTGTTCTCGGTTGCGGGCTTTTCGAAGAACACGCCCAGCGTATCGGCGCCGTAGCCGAAAGCCGCCGTGACGCGGGCCGCCAGACCGTAGCCACTGGAAGCACCGATGACCAGCACGTTGCGCGGACCGGCCTGGCCACCGCTCAGGTTGGCGCGGGTGGTCTCGATCTGTTCGAGTACGTTGCGCTCGCAGCCGAGCGGGTGCGTCGTGGTACAGATGAAACCGCGAACCTTGGGCTTGATGATCACGTCTAACCTCGTCTGCTTGAGCCGAAACGGAAAGCCCCGACGAGTCTCGCCGGGACGTGGCATGGGTCGAATGCTATCAGGTCGCATGCTATGAGGACGCATTCTAACAGGGTGGCGAAAAAGGAGGCGAACTCGTGATATGCCGCTTTCGCCGCAGCCCGCTCGAACACCAGACGGCATCGGGCGTCCGACGTTTACCGCTCGCTGGCACGACGCCGATCCATGACAGCCCCGAGCGCTGATCCATGAAAGCGTCGGGCTTGTCTCGTCGCTGCGGGTATTCGAAGATAGCCCGTTAGCAAGCCGAGCCAGCCCAGAGAGCAGAGAAAGCCCCATGCATCACGAGCAAGAGATCGAAAACCTGGTCGTCCAGCGCGGCGCCCTGTGGCTGGCACTGTCACCGCTATGGCTCGAGCGCGAGCCGCGCGAGTCCGACTACGCGCGCATGATCCGCGAAATCGAGGCCAGCGAGCTGACGTTGCAACAGCTGGAGTGGGTCTATCGGCTGGAGATGTCGCCGGTGATGGCACGCAATCAACTCTCCATGGCAGGCGAATGGCGCGCCTTCGACGAGACCGTTCTGCTGACGCGCTTGGTGCGCCACAATCGCAAGCTCGGCGGCTGGCGCAAGGTTACCTGGTCGCTGTTCTCGGGATTGACGACGATGATGAGCCGGTCACGCTTCAATGAACTGGCGGTACGGGTCATGGTCGCTCGCGGCGAGCGCCCCCCCGGCTAGATGGCATTCGTGTCTCTCACTCTCTCTCAAGCTCGTCCGCTCACGCCGAAAATGGCGTACCCAGCGCATCCTCGATGGCACTGCGTAGCGCGCGCGGCACGACTCTAGGTCCAAAGCGTCGAATGACCTGGCCATCCCGCCCCACCAGAAACTTGGTGAAATTCCACTTGATCGGCGTACTTCCCAGCACCCCAGGAGCCTGGCGCCGCAGATGCGCGAACAACGGATCCGCTTCGCGCCCGTTGACCTTGATCTTCTCCATCACCGGAAATGTCACCGCGTAGCGCTGTTCGCAGAATGCGCCGAACATGGCCGAGGATTCCGGCGACTGACGACCGAACTGGTTACAGGGAAATGCCAGCACGGTGAACCCCTGGTCGCGATATTCGCGGTAGAGCTTTTCCAGCCCTTCCATCTGGGGAGTAAAACCGCAGCGGCTGGCGACGTTGACGACCAATAGCACCTGGCCGCGCAGTGCGCGCAGATTGAAGGCTTCGCCGGCGTGTGTCCGGCAGTCTTGCGTATATAACGACATCGATGAGTCGACCCGGAGAACGCTAAGTTCAAATCAATGGGACCCACGCGTGAGAAGGAGACGCTGTTCCAGGCGCAAGGCCGGATTCCAGGACAATAGCGGTTTCTCGATCCAAAGCGGGTATCCGGTCAAAAGAGTGCCACGCCAAACACCACATCACCAGTGATCTAATTCGATGGCCTGCGCCAACGCTACCCGCGTATCCGGCGTGGCCTTCGCCAGCTTCAGCGCCTCGGGGATCGGCAGCCAGCGTACGGCCGCCACCTCCTCCGGCTGCAAGCAAAGCGGCCCATCGTAATCCACCCAGTAGAGGCTGCCGTAGAGATTCAGGCCGGCCTCCTGGAACATGAATTCTCCGCCGGCTGTCAGCTCGACACCACGCACACCGAGCTCTTCGAACAGCTCCCGCGCCGCTGCCGGCCGTGACGCCTCGCCCGCCCCGACTACACCGCCGGCAGCCAGATCGAACCAGCCCGGGTGGGTCTCCTTGATCGACGTGCGCTCCTGCACACAGATCTCTGCCTTCGCGTTGCGCACGACGATATAGGTCGCCCGATGCCAACAGCGCAAACGCCTCATCGTGGCGCGCGAGGCACTCCCGCATGGCCGGTTACGCGGATCGACGAGTTGGACCTGCTCGTCGGCGATGACCCTGTTTCTCATTGAAAACGTGCTCATCGAAAACGTGCTCATGAAAATCTACCGATCAGCAAACGGGGTTAGCAGCGTATCACGAGATCCCCCACGGCTCGGCCTGGTGTCAGGGTCTTAGCGAGCAAATGCCGCATTGGTCGAATGGGGAACACAGCGATGAACGTCGGGTTTATGCTCGAATCAGCCACCTCGGAGGATTCCCATGGCCGACTACGCGCCCCGCACCGAACTGACCACACACCAGGTCGACAACCAGCCCAGCCCGGAGACCGCGAGCGATCCGTGGCGTACGGACCAACCGCTGCGCGAGGCCATCGCGCAGTTCGCGCCGCCATGGGTGGGAGATCGCCTTGCGCCGCTGGGCCAACGCCTGGCCGCGCCAGACGTGGCGCGCTGGGGCGAGCAGGCCAATAGATTCCCGCCTCAGCTTCACGCCTTTGATCGTCATGGTCGCCGCCTGGACGAGGTCGATTACCATCCCAGTTACCATGCGCTGATGGAGCTGGCGATTCGCGACGGCTGGCACGCCGTCGCCTGGGAGCGCGAGCATGACGGTGGGCATCAGGCGCACGTCGCGGCGCTCTATCTGTTGACCCAGGCCGAGCCCGGCTTCTGCTGCCCGATCACCATGACCCACGCGGCGATGCCGGTACTGCGCCGCCTGAAGGATGGCGATGCATGGCAAACGCGCCTCATGGGCCGCGAATACGAACCCTCGGCCGTCCCCGCCTGGCACAAGACGACCAATACCTTCGGCATGGCCATGACCGAAAAACAGGGTGGCAGCGACGTGCGCCGCAACAGCACGCATGCGCAGCCGGTGACGTCGCCCGGGCCCGGGGAATGGTACCGGCTGAGTGGTCATAAATGGTTCTGCAGCGCGCCGATGTCGGATGCCTTTCTGACCCTGGCGCAGACCGACGACGGGCTCTCCTGCTTTCTGGCGCCGCGATTCACTCCGGAGGGTCAGCGCAACGCGATCGAGATTCAGCGGCTCAAGGATAAATGCGGCAATCGCGCCAACGCCTCGGCGGAGATCGAATACCTTGGCGCCTGGGCGCAACTCGTCGGCGAACCCGGTCGCGGCGTGCCGGCCATACTGGAAATGGTGCAGCAGACGCGTCTCGATGCCGCCACCGCACCGGCCGGCATGATGCGTCAGGCCGTGAGAGAAGTCTGGCGCCACGTGCAGGGGCGCCAGGTCTTTGATCGTCGGTTGGCCGATCAGCCGCTGATGCAGCGCGTCGTCGCCGACCTGGAGATCGAAACCGAGGCCAGCCTGTTACTCGCCATGCGAGGCGCACGCGCCATGGACCGCGCCATCGACGACGAACATGAAGCCGCTCTGGCGCGCCTGCTCCCTGCGCTGGCCAAGTTCTGGCACAACAAGCGCGGCCCCACATTCATGGCCGAGGCGATGGAGTGTCTTGGCGGGATCGGTTACGTCGAGGAGACACCGCTGGCCCGGCTCTATCGTGAAGCGCCGGTCAACTCGATCTGGGAAGGCTCCGGCAACGTCATCTGCCTGGATGTGCTGAGAATCCTGGGTCGCCATCCGGCCAGCATCGAAGCATTGCGACAGGAACTGAATCTGGCACGGGGCCATCATCCGGCCTTTGGCGCCGCCGTCGACTTGCTCAACGATCGCTTGACGGCCCAGCCGGAACAGTTGCAGGCCGAAGCGCGTTGGCTCGTTCAGCGCATGGCACAAACGCTGCAGGCCGCCTTGCTGATCCGCCACGCCCCTCACGCCATTGCGGACACGTTCTGCGCCACGAGACTGGACAATGCCTCACCCATCTTTGGCGTACTTCCGGCTGGCGCCCCACTGTCGGCAATTCTCGAGCGCCTGGATGCATAAACCCATTCGCGAGCCCGTAGCAGCGTGATGGCGCTCAACCCAACGCCACGCGAACCGCCAGTCCCAGCAGGATGACGCCCGTCAGCCGATGCACCCATGCCGCGTGTCGCTGCAACCACGGCAGCACGCGGGAGTGCGACAGTACCAACGCCACCAGGACGTACCAACCGCCATCCACCAGCGTTGCGGTCACCACGATCAGCCAGCGTCCGGCCACGCTTAGATCGGGGCTGACGAACTGACTCAACAGCGCGACGAAGAACACGATCAGCTTGGGATTGCCCAGCGCCACCAGCAATCCATCGCGCATGGCGCGAGGCCAATCGCTCGTCCGAGCGGCAACGGTAAATCCACCACTGCCACTGACCCGCAGTGCCTGAATGCCCATCCACGCCAGATAGATCGCGCCACCCCATGTCACCAATCGGTACAGCCAAGGCTGATGAATGATGATCGTCGCTAGCCCTAGCACCGTCAGCCCCGCATACAGACTGACGCCCAACGCATGGGTGATGCCTGCGATCACTCCGCACCACCGACCGCCACCGATCGTGTTCTGCATCACCATGGCCAGACTGGGGCCCGGCGACATGGCGCCAAGGGCGCAGATCGCCAAAAGAGACAACCAGAGTTGCAACGACACGTCGGCTTTCCTGTTTCCATCATCGAAATTCGCACGCCGACTATACCTGACGCTCGTTGCCTCATCGCCTTCCGATGTCCTGATCGACAAGTTCCCGAGCGATTTCCGGAGCGCGGGCACTTCACAGCGTCTACGCTGTCATACGCATTCAGGCCCATAATCCATCAGGGAGGTGAAACATGAGCCTATTCAAGCGGGAAGACCGTGAGGCCCGTACCGATCGCATTCGCGACGATCTGCACGACATCGGTGATCAAGGACAGGCGCTGGGGCGTGATCTGCGAGACGACGCCCAGGATGCAATCGAAGAAGCACGGCTGCAAAGCGAGGAGCAATATGCGCGTATGGCAGCGGAGACGCGTCGTCGTAACCGCCGTTTCAAGCGCTCTGCCAATCAGTCCGTCAATGACTGCGATCGTTATGTCCACGAACATCCATGGTCCAGCATCGGGGCGGCCACGTTGGCTGGTGCGGTGATCGGACTGCTGATCGGTCGACGCTGATCATTCTCTACGCCCCGCTCAGCGGGGCGCTTTGTTTCCTGACGACGTCGCTGGCTACACCTAAACCATAGTTTCAATCTTTAACTGCAATTAAACTTTCCAATCAAAGCTGTGGAAACTTGAGAACGATAGTCGTTTAATCGCATGACACCTGAATTCAGGAGACCGAGATGAACGCTAATAAGTGGCAAACGATCGATGTCAAAAACATCGATAAATCAGCAAGATCGCTGCATGCTTGCTCACTGGATCCGTCTATTCGCTGCTTGGCCGAGCTGCGCGCCTCGCAGATCAATGGTTGCCTGAGCTGTACGCATTTTCGCCGAGAGCAGGCCGAAGCGCTGGGTATCTCGACTCGCAAGCTGCAGGCATTGACCGCTTGGGCGGAATCCGACGAATTCGATGAACGCGAAAAAGCCGCACTGGCATGGTGTGAATCTTTCACCCACTTTCGCCCTGCCAATCCGACGACTCGCAAGTTGGCGCTGAATGCGTTTTCTCCGCGGGAATTGGCGGATCTGACCATGGCGATCGAAATGACCAGCGCGCTGAGCCGTGCCTCGCGTCGCGCAGCGGTCTAGCAAGCCTCGCCAGCTTCATCTCGGCTCGCTCTTGTCACTGACGAGAGCGAGCTTTTCACGTCTGGCCTTCGCTATCGGAGTTCGCTGCTGAAATTCCGCTGAGCCTCGTCTACCAGAACAGAATCGATCAAGGGTGACGAACGATATGATCCTGCAGACAGCTCACCACACTGCCCTCGCTAGCCAATGCCTGCATGTCGAGCATGGTCACCCAGCCCCGCGCCAGCTTGATCAGTCCCTCCTGGCGAAACGCCGTTAACGTGCGGCTGACATGGACCGGCGACAGGCCCAGCGCATCGGCAAGCTGCTGTTGAGACAGCGGCATGCGAAAGCACTCTCCCAGGTCATCATCGTTACGCCGAAGACGGCAGAATATCTCGAACAAGAAATACGCCACTCGCTGGCGAGCGCTGCGACGTGAAAGATGCACCAATCGCTCACTCAGCACGGCCTGCTGATAGGAGCAGGCGGCAAAGCAGACCGACATGAGACTCGACGATTCACGAAAAAGATCCAGTAGCCGCCGGTTCGCTGCCGTTCGGATCTCGCCGTCTTCCAGCATGGCGACGCTGGAAAGTCGTTGCTTGAACGGAAATTCATGCAACCCGATGACGTCACCGGGCAGGAAGACTTCGAGGATGTGCCGCGTGCCATCTTCCATATGGCGAAACGAATAGGCCCACCCTCGTCGCAACGTGCAGAAGTCACGCACGATATCACCCTCGTGCCAGAGCACTTGCCCCTTGGTGACGTCAATCGCAGCGCTTTCCAGAGCAGCGAGTTGAAGACAGTCATTTTCCGAGAGATTTGCGTAGTGACTGAAATGGTGGGCAATACAGCCTTCCTGCTGACCCATTCATGCGTGCCTTCTTGAATTTTCCAAGCATGACAGCATGTTAGCTAAACGAGTTATATAACATCGGTTAGATAGGCGGGGGAAATACAGCGACGGCTTAGCGTTGAATCGAATCATGCTCGGGGCTTAAAGCCGCAGGTACTTCAGGAATCGGCGCCGACAGAAGCGGCAAAACGCCGCGCCAGCCCCGACCCAGCTCTCAATGAGCATAATTTTATATTAGAATCGACTAATTATAAGAAACGAGACAGGGAACCGAAATGTTCAGCCGCTATATCGTGAAGACCAAGCAGGCCGGCACGCTCTACGAACACTTCATCGTCACCGATACCCACCACGGCAATCTGACCGTGGGCGTGTACCATCGTGAGAGCAATGCCAAACAACGGGTAGAAGCGCTCAATAGCCTTGAGACGAGCGGGCCCAGCATCTGGTATCGGACCGCGGAGGAGACGCAGCTCAGTGACTAGCCGGCCTCATGGCTATAACCAGCCTCGAGACTGGCCAGCCCGGTAACTCGTCGTACCGTGACGGAGCGGAAATCGCTACCCGGCCGCGCGATTCAAGGTCCCGATCAGATAGAGATCATGCAGGTAGGCGTCGAGTCGGGAAATGCCGTGCGTCATTGCGATCACCGCGTAGCTGAGCAGCATCAGAACCCACTCGCTATTCATCCAGGCCAGCGATGCCATGGGGACCGGATAGGCGATCGTGTAGAGGCTGAGCCCACCGAAGAACATCACCACCAGGCAATTGATCGACACCAGCGACAACAGCACGGGACGGCTATCGCTGGCGGGCGGGCTGGTCTTCCACGCAAACGGATGACGCACGCGAACTTGGCCATTGGAGACGATCTGACGCTGACGGCGTAGCAGCGCCGCCAGATACGGCGACGCGTTGGGGCGGGAAGCTGCAAAAAGCACGAGGCGTTGGTCGAAACGTGTGCCGAAAAGCCGGCTGATGAGATCCGCAAAGCCTTGAGACTCGCCGGTCGCCGCATATTGCTCGGCCTGTCGCGACAGTTGACCGAGCGGGCTATCGCTGTCTACCTGACGCTCGTCATCCTCGAAATTCTGGGCGTAGTAGATGTCATAGACCTGATAGACGGCGATCGCGACGCCCACGAAAATCAGCAAAAACATCAACGCGCTCAACATGCTTATTGACCCCCAGCCTTCCTGTCGAGAATCGATATCATAGCAAGTCGACGTCGAAACAAGCCATACACGTCCGATGTGGCAATTGGTCACAGAGATCGCCGTTGCAGCCGAGCGCTACCCGCTTCAGCCGGCTTCTTTGACCCCGTCACCCGCCAATAACTGCCGGTAGAGCCGCACGTAGTCCTGCGCCATTCGCTTGGCAGTAAAGCGCTCCATGAAAGCCTCGCGGACACGGTGACGATCCAGTTCGGGCAACCGTTTCACCGCTTCCACGGCTTGATCGTGCGAGTCGACCACGAAGCCACTGATGCCCTCCTCGACGATCTCCTCGACGGCACCGTTACGCCAGGCAATCACCGGCGTGCCGCAGGCCATGGCCTCGATCATCACCAACCCGAAAGGCTCCGGCCAATCGATCGGGAACAGCAGCGCCCTGGCATCGCCGAGCAACCGCTGCTTCTGGCGATCGTTGACCGGGCCGATGTATCGAATACGCTCGTCAAGCCGCGGCGACACGTACTGGTCGAACCACAGCGGATTGCCGACATCGATGTCGCCAGCCAGGTACAGGGCGTGGCCGCTGGCCCGCGCCACGTCGATCGCGCGATCCGGGCGTTTCTGATCGGTCATTCGACCCATAAAGGCAAGATAATCCCCTTCCCCCTTACCTGCGTTAAAGCGCGCCGGATCGAGACCGTGATAGACCATTCCTCGACGGTTCGATGCCGGAATGGCGGCGCCCTGAGCGCGCGAGATCGCCGCTACCGGCAAATCCGGAAAGCCCGCGAAGAAAAGCTGGCGGTCCAGTTCGTCCACTCGCCAATGGATGGTGGTCAAGCTATGCCGACGCCGATCGCCCAGCACCGCGGCATGACAGAACTCGCCGTGGCAGTGGATGACATCGAACTCGTCAAGATGCTGGCGAAGCTGCTCGAGCACCAGCGACTCCAGAACGCCGGGGACGCCCGGCGGCACGTTATTCCGGCGTCGCTGCCATTCACTCAGACTGGGTGAAGTCGCCAAGTGGCGCGCGCGGGTATGGCTATCCGATGGAGCCAGGAGGGTCACATCGTGATTCATCGCCACCAACGCCTCGGTCAGATCGTGGACGATTCGTTCGGTACCGCCGCTATCGATCGGCGGAACCGGAAAAATGACCGGAGCGACCTGGGCTATGCGTAATCGCGCGTCGAAAGCCATGGCAAGAACATTCCCTGTTCAGGTGAAAAGGATTTCATCATGCATATCGTACATATAGCACTGCAGGGCTGCCTGCGTGGCAGCGACGTCGAGTATGGCATCACGGCGGACACCGGCGGCCATATCCGTTATCTGCTGGAACTGGTCGAAGCCTCGGCTCAGGATCCGGCGGTCGAGCGAATCACGCTGGTCACCCGCGCTTTCGACTGCGATTTCAGCGAGTCGGATTACCGCTGCCCGAGCGAAATCGTGGGGCCCAAGGTGACGCTGATTCGGCTACCGACCGAGCGCTCCCAATATCTGACCAAGGAGAAGCTGTGGCAGGAGTTGCCCTCGTTCATCGAGGCCTTCGAACGCTGGCTGGCAACGCTACCGGCGCCGCCGAATGCCCTGCATGCTCACTACGCCGATGCGGGCGAAGTGGCTGCCGACATTGCCGCTCGCTATCGAATTCCGTTCATCTTCACGGCCCACTCTTTGGGACGCAGCAAGCTGAAATGTATGGCCGGTGATGGCATCGATGTCCAAACGCAGCGAGCGCTGCAACGGCGCATCGCGTTCGAGGAACGCGCTATCCGCGAGGCCTCGTTGATCATCGCCAGCTCCCGCGATGAAGCCGAGGTGCAGTACGCGGATTATCTGCATTACGATGCCGGCCGCATTCGCGTGATCGCGCCCGGCAGTCATCTGGCCGATTTTACCCAGGCAACCTCTACCGCAGCGGTAGAGACGATGCTGGGTCAGTTTCTGCATGAACCCGACAAACCGGCCATCCTGGCCATTGCGCGACCGGTCACGCGGAAAAACCTGGCGGCCCTGCTACGCGCCTTCGGGGAGAGCGCGGAATTACGCAAAAAGGCCAACCTGGTGATCGTCGCCGGCGTTCGCGATCGCATCGATGCGCTGGAACCCGAACTGGCCGACAACCTGCGCGAGCTGCTGGAGCTGATCGATGACTACGATCTCTATGGGCAGGTGGCTTATCCCCGCCATCACGCCCCTGAAGACGTACCGGCTCTCTACGCCTGGGCCCGCGAACGTGGCGGCGTATTCGTCAATCCGGCGCTCAACGAGCCGTTCGGTTTGACCCTGCTGGAAGCCTCCGCAGCGGGCCTACCCCTGATAGCCACGGACAGCGGCGGCCCCAACGACATTATCGAACAGTGCGGTAACGGCATCCTGGTCAACCCGCGCCATACCGCGCAAATTGCCGAACAGACGCTGGCTCTGCTCGAGGATCGTTCACGCTGGTGTCGCATGGCCCATAACGGTCGGAAAGCGATCAAGGAGTTCGATTGGCGGCGCCACACGCAGCGCTACCATGACCTGCTCGTGCGGCTCTGCCAGCCGCGGTCGAAGTCGCTGCCAAAGCCACTGTCAAAGACGCCAGCCGCCTCTCGGGCCCTGTTGGTGTGCGACATCGACAATACCCTGACAGGTTCACCTAGCGGCATTCGCGCGTTCAACGCCTGGTATCGAACCCAATCCCGGCTGGGTTTTGGGGTTGCCACCGGGCGCAGTTTTCATAGTGCGCTGTCGATTCTGGAACAGGCCGGTATTCATTATCCGCAGTTGATCATCTCCTCGGTCGGCTCGGAAATTCACTATCTGGATGCCTTCGGAGTGACCTATCACCAGGACCGCGAATGGTCGGAGCAGATCGATCGCTGCTGGCAACAGGAAGCGATCCAGCAGGCGCTGGCCGACTTCCCGGGACTGACGCCACAGGGTCCGCTCGAACAACGCCGCCACAAGTTGAGCTATTTCAGCGATGGCGATCCGAGCCTCGTCGCCGGCATTCAGACTCATCTGCACAAGCAAGGCCTGGCATCGACCGTCATTCACAGCCATGGACGCTACGTCGACATCCTGCCGGTCGATGCTTCCAAAGGGCTTGCGGTCGAACATGTACGCAAGCGCCTGCAGATCGACCGAGAAGCGCTCTATGTCGCCGGCGATTCCGGTAACGATCTCGACATGCTGCGCTCGACCCCGTGTTCGATCGTGGTTGCCAACCACAGCGACGGCCTGCTCGAGGCACCGGGCATGAAGCACGTCTATGCCGCCGGCGCCACGCATGCCCTTGGCATCATCGAAGGCGTCAGGCATTTCCAGCGCCGTCACGCGCCGGGAGATCTGGCCTCGTGAAGATCAGTGTCCTGACCCTGGTTCGGAGCCGTCGCGGCCATCTGGTCAATCTGATGCGGAGCCTGGAGGCGCAGCATCACCGGCCGGATGAGCTGATCATTGCCTGGATGCAGCCCGAGCCCGAAACGGACCTGCCCGCCACGCGCTTTCCCGTCCGTCACGTCATGGTGGAGGGCGACGCGCTCCCGTTGGCGCGGGCGCGCAACGCAGCGGTGGCCGCTGCCAGCTTCGAGGCGTTGGTCTTTCTCGATGTCGACTGCATCGCTTCACCGACACTGGTCGAACGCTATCGCCATGCCCTGACCCAACGTTCGGCGCTCTACCTGGGTGAAGTACACTACTTGCCCGCCGACGCCGTGCGCTTGCGGGAGAACGGCGCACTGGATTGGGAACGCCTGACGTGTCTGGGCGAGCGTCATCCGGCGCGGCCGATACTCGAAGCAGACGAGATACGCTTCGATCCCGATCACGGCAATCTTTGGGGGCTTTCGTTTGCGCTGATGCGTGAAGATCATCGGCGTGCCGGCGGGATGGACGAGGGTTATACCGGCTACGGTGGCGAGGAAACCGACTACGCCTGGCGACTGGCAGCGGCCGACATTCCGCTCTATTGGGTCGGAGGCGCGCTAGCCTGGCACCAGCACCATCCGCTGTACGCCCCGCCCTGGCCGCACTTCGACGCGATCATTACCAACGCCCGGCGCTTCCATCGACGCTGGCAGCGCTGGTGCATGGATTATTGGCTGGGCCAGTTTCACGAGGCCGGTGCAATCGATTGGTCCCCCACCGCCGATCGTATCGAGGTTCTGCGTCACCCTACCGAACAGGAGATGACCGCAGCACGTCTGCCCAACAGCGCGCGCTATGGTTGATAAAGCTATGGTTGATAAAGCTATGGTTGATAACGGTCGTTGGCGATCGCGCGCCTGGCATTCAGCGAGGTGACGCGATCGGCGCAGCCGTCATCGACCTTGTCAGCGGGCTCCGTCGCCGCGCTGCCCTCCCAGAGGTGGTCGACGCAGCGTTCGAGCCACTGAGCGGCGCGACGCGCAGCATCGGCCGCGTAGAGCTCGCTGAGCCGACTGACATCCAACGCCCGCGCCTGTTCGAGGATCGACTGCCAGCCGGCAAAATCAGCGGGCCATAGGCGCATGTTGACTGCCGCGCCCAGCTCGGCCAGTCTCTCGGCCTTGCGTGTCTGCTCGCCGAAATAGCGCCATTCCGGCGCGACGATGTAAGGTCGTTCGAGCATGGCGATTTCATGCACCGTATTGTCGCCGGCGGACGCCAGCACGATATCGCTGGCGGCCAGGTAATCCACGACGTTATCGACCCAGCCGCAGTTGATCAGGTTGGCGAAGTCGGTCTCGTGGCCTTCCAGAAGCAGCGGACCGATGGTCAGAAACAGCGTCTCGGGGGCCGCCCTTGCGGCTACCGTTAACGGGGCATATGGCGTTCCCGAGCCGCCACCGCCGGTCAGCGCCACCACGATCTCGCGCTCCGGATCCAACCCCAATCGCTGGCGTGCTTCGGACCGGCTCGGCACCTGAGGCGCCGTGGTACACAGCCCGCCACTATAGAAAGTCTTCTTGCGCAGATGCTCGGGATAGTCGGCCTGTTCGAGACGCTCATCATATGGCGCCAGCATGCCGACGCAGGCTTCGTAAGCCCCCCGATGCCCCGGGTCGTTGCGATCGCCATGCATGCGAATCTTGACTGCCGGAATGCTGGCGATACGCGATAGCAGCGCCAGTTCCGCCGATACGTCGATGACGAAGAGCCCGGCATCGACATCATCCAGGTGATCGATGATTCGCCGCATGGTCTGTCGCATCTCGACCACGCCCATCGGCACGCAGTGCATGACCGAAGGCGTCGGCTGCTCGAACAGGGCCTGCGTGGGGACATCGGCGCCGATCATGTCGGGCAGCTCGATCATGTCGATCTCGCGCTCGAAACCGTCGAATAGAGAAGGGTCGGCGGTCATGACGCTGACCGGACGATCCTGGGAAAACTCGCGGATGATCGCCATGGTCCGCCGCGCATGACCCCGACCTTGATGGTGAACGAAAAAGCTGATGGGTTTTTTCATGACACATTCCCTGTGTTGATGACATTCCAGGATTCAGTGTAGGCCGCATCCCAGAAACGCAGCGTTTAGGCGACCTCTTTAATCTGGGTTACTACCATCGGCATTCCGTTCGGTTAGCTTCTGAATGCGTGAGGACCGCACTCTCTCCCTCTGGAGACGATCCATATTCCAGCACTCATCGAAGCGCCAATCTGCTGTCAGGGGCCAGCCCGATCCACAATTCGCGAAGACGTCGGTTCCAACATCGCGGTAGAAAATCCAATAGCGACTATTCTCAAGGACGAGCGGTGGCGATGCGCCGCATGACAGGACAGCTAGCCGTGACGCATACCCCGATATCGGAAGGACTCGATACGCCCGATAGGGGCGATGCCGAGACATTGACGCGGCTGGCCGATGAATGGCCCGCACCTGCCGCCGAGCCCGATGACTTGGCCGAACGCTTCAAACGTTTGCTGGCGTTGCGGCTTGATATGCCCCCGCTACCCGCAAGCGGCCGAACGCTGAAGAGATGGCAGAGATTATCGAGTATCGCCCGTCTCGATCTCGGCCTGGCCAAGCTGTTCGAGGGCCATACCGATGCCTTGGCGATCCTCGCCGAAATTTCCCAACCCCAGCGTTATCCAGCCATAGCACGCTGGGCCGTCTGGGCGGCCGAGCCCCCGTTTGCCCGGCTGACGCTCAGCCCAATGGCCGGAGATCCCTCAGCCATGACCGATGGACGTAGCGTATTACTCGGCGGCACCAAAGCGTGGTGTTCCGGGGCGCACGCCGCCACCCATGCACTGGTAACGGTCTGGTACGAACAAACCCCCTATCTCGCTGCCGTCGATCTGGCCCAGCCTGGAGTCAGACCGACCCAATCAGGCTGGTCCGCCGTCGGCATGGCCGCAACCGCCAGCGTCGAGGTGGAATTCGATAACGTCGAAGCCACCCTCGTTGGCGGTGCCAATGCCTATCTACAGCGTCCGGGGTTCTGGCATGGGGGTATCGGCGTTGCGGCATGCTGGTGGGGCGGCGCCGTGCGCATCGGCGAGATGCTGTTGGCAAGCACCGCTGCAGAGGAGCCTCACCGCCTGGCGCACCTCGGCATGGTGGATGTCGTTTTAGGCAATGGCGCCTCGAGACTGCGCGAGGCCGCAGCCTGGATCGATCGCTACCCTGAGGAAAACATCCAACATCTCGCCCTGTCGGTGCGGGCCTCTATCGACGACATGGTCTCGACGGTGATCGAACACGCCGGGCGCGCGCTAGGGGCCGGCCCCTACTGCCGAGATGCGGCATTCGCCCGGATGATTGCGGATCTCCCGGTGTTCGTGCGTCAGGCTCATGCGGAGCGGGATCTCGAGTCGATAGGCCGAAGTTTACTGGAGCGAGGCCTGATCGATAGCGCCACCGATCTTGGAAAGAAACACGCCCTCCATGGATGGAGATTGATGACATGAGCGCCGACGGTATGAAACGTGATGTGGCGCCTACCGCCGACGACCGCCGAATCGTGGGTGCAGGCACCACGCTAGACGAATGGCGACAGTGGCGCGGCCTCGCAGCCCTTCCCGCGATCGATGCCGAGACCCTGGTCTCCGCAGGCCAGCGCGTCGTCATTGTCGCGCCGCACCCTGACGATGAAATTCTCGGCTGCGGCGCGTTATTACAACAGTGGTCGGCGCTGGGTCGCGAACTGCTGGTGGTCTCGGCCACCGACGGCACCGGCAGCCACCCGGGCTCGAACATGTGGCCAGCGGCGCGGCTGGGCGAGATACGCCCCCAGGAGAGCCAGCGAGCGTTGGTGCGGCTCGGTGTCGAACGACTGGATGTGATTCGGCTGCATCTCACCGATACCCGGATCGCCGAAGAGACCCACGAACTGGCGTATCGCCTGCATCAACTGCTGCGAGAGGATGACGTGCTCGTCACCACCTGGCGGGGCGACGGCCATCCGGATCACGAAGCGACGGGGCAGATTTGCGCCCAACTCGCCGACGATCGCCAACTGGCGCTGATCGAATTGCCGATCTGGATGTGGCACTGGGCCAAGCCCGACGATAGTCGTGTCCCCTGGCATCGGGCCAAACGCGTCGCGGTCAGCACCCAGGAGTTGGCGCGCAAACGAGCGGCCATGACCGAGCATGTCAGCCAATGCGAGGCCGACCCCTCGACCGGTCAGCCGCCGGTCCTCTCGGCACATACGCTGGCCCGCCTGATGCAGGATCACGAAGTGGTGCTGCTATGAGCGACGCCCGGTTAATGGCGCATTTCGAGAGGCTCCATGCCGATTCTCCCGACCCCTGGCAGTGCGACACGCGTTGGTACGAGGCCCGCAAACGCACGCTGACCTTAGCGATGCTGCCGCGCCAGCGCTATCGTCACGGCTTCGAGCCCGGTTGCTCGGTCGGCGTCCTGAGCGCGGAACTGGCGCAGCGTTGCGACGCCTTTACCGGCTGGGATGCGAGCTTCAATGCCGTAGCCAGCGCTAGACGACGTCTCAGCCATCTCGACCACGCGGCGTTCGAGCAACGACAGCTACCCGCGGCCTTGCCCGAGGCCGCTTTCGATCTCATCGTTTTCAGCGAGGTGGGATACTACCTGCAGGAGCCAGCCTTGATCGCCACGATTCGAAGCTTGCAGCAAGCACTGCAACCTTCCGGCGACTTGATCGCCTGCCATTGGCGGCATCTGCTGGCGGATGGTCATTGCTCCGGCGATGCCGTGCATGAACGCTTGCATGAGACTCTAGAACTACCCGCCGTATCGAACTGGGTGGAGCGGGATTTTCGCATCGACCTATGGTCTCGTGATGCGCTTGGCGCTGCGCAATGGGAGGGATCGAAATGACGTTCGCGACAGCCAAGAGACAGGCTCCCAGGCGGAGTGTCGCGCCTTGATCGGCATCGTGGTACCGGCCTATAACGAAGAGGAAACGCTCGCTGCCTGTATCGCCTCGCTCAGGCTCGCCGCGCGTCACCCCGAATTAAACGGCGAACCCGTTCGCATCGTGATCGTACTGGATGCCTGTACCGACGGCTCGGCAGCGATTGCGCGGCAATCGAACGTCGATGTGCAGGAGGTTGCCTTTACCAACGTTGGCCGAGCGCGCCATAGCGGTGCACGCTGGCTGATCGAGCACGGCGCACGTTGGCTGGCCTTTACCGATGCCGATACGCTCGTTGAAGCGGATTGGCTCACGCATCAGCTCGCCAGCCGCGCCGACGCCGTGTGCGGTGGTATCCACCTCCTCGATTGGGCAAATCTCTCCTGCGAACTACGCCGCCGCTACCTCGCGCACCGCAGAACGGTCGCGGACGGACGCCATATTCACGGCGCCAACCTTGGCGTCAGCGTTGCCGCCTATCTCGCCGTGGGTGGGTTCGCGCCGCTGGTCGCTCATGAAGACATCAGGCTCGTCAGCGCGTTGCAACAACACGGATTTACCATCGATTGGTTGCAGACCATGCGCGTCAGGACCAGTTCGCGGCGCGAAGCCCGAGCCCCCGAAGGCATGGGCGCACTGTTGCGTTCGCTCGAATGAAGTACTTGCTCGAATGAGGTGCTCGCTCGAATGGAGCAAAGGCCGGGAACGGCGGCAAAGCCGAATTTACCGAAACGGAAGGAATGAAGTCTGACTCGTATTCGTCTATTGAAGGCGAGGCCCTGACAACATCCGTGTGTCAGTGCCTCACAAGCTTTCCCTGGCATTCCTCACCCAACTTCACTTCATTCGTTGGGCTATGGGTCCCTTAGCGTCCTCCTGACCCTTACAGTATGCCGTCAAAAGAAAACAAGTAAACTCATCTATATCAAGATGAAAGTAAAGCTTTACAACCGCATGTAAACATTGGTAACTCTAATAATCTAGGTTTATCGTCCTCTCATGATGAATGCTTTTGTTTTTCGGCAAGGTACATATGAAGATAGTCATCATTGAAATTCGCAAATTCCTTGAGGCGTTTCCAATCGGGAATCTGGACGTACTTCTGTTTAAACAGCAGCAAATCCTTTTTTCTTAAACCCTGTAGAACACGATTGGTATGCACCGGCGTCAAGCCCATGGTATCGCTGATTTTCACCTGATTAAGGGGGAAGTAGAAACTGTCATCCTGCGTTAGCCCGGCCACTTTGGAACGCACGAGCATCTCGCAAAAAAGATGAGCAATGCGAACTTCGGCCGATCTCCCGGCCAGATTGATCAACCACTCTCTGGTAATGGATTCATCCACCATCATCGACCAGAACAGGGCCCGCGCCAACCGCGGGTATTGCCACAGAATCTGATCGACGCTCTCGTTTTTGATGATACCGGCGGTGACCGAGGTCTCCGCCCTGATCGAGTGATCCATACGCGTCAACAGCGTGATATGGATATCGCACATATCGCCCGGAATGAGATACGCCATGATGTGCTCTTGGCCATTGTCCAGCAATTTGTAGCGACTGGCCCATCCGCTGTAAATGATATGGATACCCTTGGGCTCGCTGCCGGCCGAAACGATATGGTCCCCTTTGGCATAATGTCTTTCGCTCTCTACGGCATCCTTGAGCGCACTTTTCTCGGCAGAAGACAGCACCGTATAGGCGCTCAAACGATTAATACAATAACTAAGCATGAAGTTCCCCTATGGAAGGCTTCCATGAGAACTCCGCCGTATTGCGTAGAAATAAAGTTTTGCTCCTCTATGGAAAATTCAGAGAGCGGCTGTCGACTTTACACCCCCAACCTGTCGGCAACAATCACAATCTTGCCTAAAATATAGGATACATCTACGTCCTATAGGTCGAGTTTTTTCGTCAAAAGTCGATAGAATGTATTAGTAACAAGTACGTATTGACGAAGTCTAAATAGGAGTCGGTCGCATCGGTGCCTGCGGGTTTGGGCAGGTCAGGCAGGCGTTGTCGGTTATCGGCCAGCGCACGATCGTGGGCATAGAAATCGACCCCGTCAAGCCGGAAACCCTCGACGCCGCGCTCCAGCCAGCAGCGGCCCCTGGCGTCAGCTAGATAGCATTCACCCCCAGCGATCCGATGTCCTCAAGCCAGTGAATGTCTTGAAAAATCCAGGAATATAATGGGTAGATGACGGCGCGGCTCCACCAATCGACGGCAAATTCATCAGCGACAGCAGTGTTTCCACGTTAACGAATAGCCGGCTAACGTCACCAGAGCCTGGCTTGCATCGCCAATGTCGCCAAGAACTTCACTACAGCAGATATGAAGCGGGAAGAAATATGTAACTTCGTAAAATACTCACTTGGGTTAATTTTCATCCTCGCCCCCCCCAGAACGCCAAGGCTCTCGATCAATAGCCATCACCAAAGCGGTCAAGGTAACGTAACAATTATCCTAGGTTATTTTTTATCAATGACCATTCGGATGTGAAAGTAAACCAATAAAATCAATGCCTTACGGAATAGTTTTAATGAGCTTTTCAACAACCTGTTTTCGCTCACTGTTTCCTAATTATAGCTAGTAACGTTTATAAACATTGTTCGCTGGACGGCTTTGAGGAATTAGCTAAGTTGATGAGTGATGGTAATGCGCCATCTTCTCTACGGAACCAAGGATAGGAGGAGCCATCATGGCTAACCGTAATCCAGGAAACTTTCAGAACGACCACGAAAAAGCTGCGGAAGCCGGTCATAAAGGCGGCCAGGAAAGCTCAGGCAACTTCAAGAATGATCCGGAGCGCGCTGCCGAGGCGGGCCATAAAGGCGGACAGGAAAGTTCAGGCAACTTCAAGAACGATCCGGAACGTGCTGCCGAGGCCGGCCACAAAGGCGGGCAGGAAAGCTCCGGTAACTTCAAGAACGATCCGGAACGCGCTGCCGAGGCCGGGCATAAAGGCGGACAGGAAAGCTCCGGTAACTTCAAGAACGATCCGAAGAAAGCCTCCGAAGCCGGCCATAAAGGTGGTAAAAGCCAAGGTCACTAAATGCTTTTTTATTGGAGGCAGCAAGGCAGCGTCTGAGGCGCTGCCTTGCAATGAGCCTCTTTTACTTGGCAAAACGCAGGATTCATGAATAGTCTAGAAAAAGGTGGGAATCTCGATGATGTCAGCAAGCCTTATTACGCCATAAGAGGCCGAACGCAGCTATCGATAGTGACCGAATACGGCCCCCAATAGCGTTCAGATGTGCCAAACATTTTTCGATGAGATCATAGGCCATATGTCAGGCCCGCTTAAACTGATTCTCAAAGAAGCACTATGAAGATAACCCTGCCAATTCGCTTGGCACTGATCGAGGTAGATCTCTATGTCTTCGTTAGCAGAAGCCGCTGGCCAGGCGCCCAAGCTTTCCCAAAGGCTTTCGGCGAATACGCAACCGTGGCATGACTATTCGCTTTTCTTCGAGATTTTTTCTCACCATGCCCCGCTATCGATCAGTAATCGCGAAACGTTGGCTGAGCTACAGCAATCGCCTCGCCGCTTTCAAAAAGGAAGCGTGATCAAGAATCGTGACTTGAACGCCAAGTATCTGCTGGCGATTCAGGGTGGCTGGGCATGCTCGTGCCGTATTAGCGAAGAAGGCAAGCGCCAGATCATCGATCTCTATTTACCCGGCGACATCGTTGGCCTGCGTGACTATCGCGCTGGCGGGCGTTTCGATGAGGTCGTCATGCTAACGGAAGGCCTGATCATTCCCATGCAGAAGGCCCAGCTCGATCAGGCAATGCAGAAAGATCACAGCTTAGTCAATGCCATGCTTGCCGCCTCGATGCATCAATGCAACATCATAGCGGACCGGCTCAATAATTTGATCAGCCACGACGCAACGACTCGAATTGCCTATTTCATTCTAGAGTTGCATGCGCGTCTCAATTTCTCGCGTACTGAAATGAAGGAGCTAGTGCTTCCCGTGTCCCAGCAAGTCATCGGCGATCTGTTGGGCATGACTAACGTACACGTGTGTCGTTGCCTCTGCCAACTCGAGTCGCAAGGACTGTTAACGCGGGATAAGGATTCACGCAATATTCGAATTCTCGAATACTCAGAATTATTGGCGCTAGCCGGGTTTAGCACATCCTATTTATACTCCTGCAATCGCACGGGGCAACATGCTAACCAGGCATCGCCGCCGCACAGCGTCGCTAGCCGGTCTCATTGACTTAGCGATCTTATCGCGCGACTCGAAGGCATTGAATATCACGAGATCGGCAAGCAGCTCTCGGAGATTCTCACTGGCAAGACACCATGATTGGGATGCACGGATGAGCCGCTACCACCAAGCTCCCCAGGCAAGCCGGGAATGTACCTTCGCATTGATACAGCAAGGGTACGGCTATATCGGATCGCAGTGTGATCGACTGGGTACCGATGTGTTCCGCTCTCGGCTCATGCTGCGCAAAACACTATTCATGCGCGGCGAAGAGGCGGCCCGGCTTTTCTACGATAAGGAGCGTCTGACGCGGGAACAGGCCGCCCCCAAACGATTGCAGAAAACGCTTTTCGGAGCTGGCGGTGTTCAGGGGCTCGAGGGCGAGCCCCACCGCCGGCGCAAAGCGTTGTTTCTTACCTTCATGTCCCAGGCGCGAATCGACGGGTTAGTCCGCTTGGTCGAGCAAACCTGGCAAGCGCGAATACCCCATTGGCAGTCCGAGTCTTCTATCGTATTGCTCGACGAGCTTCATCGAATACTCTGTCGTGCAGCCTGCGATTGGTGCGGTATCCCATTGAAAGAAAAAGATATATCGAATTGGACTCGGAATCTCGTGTTGATGATAGAGGGAGGAGGCAATGTCGGTCCCAAGCATTGGGAAGCTCGTCGTGCTCGCCGCCAGGCCGAAAATACCTTGATATCGATGATCGATGACTATCGGCGCCGCCCCGGATCAGCCGATCCTGCCCTCCCCCTCGCTGCCTTTGCAGACCTTAAAGACGTAAATGGCATGCGACTTCCTGGTCGCATCGTGGCGGTCGAGCTTCTCAACCTGATCCGCCCAATCGTTGCCGTCGCCCGCTACATGGTATTCAGCGTACTGGCGATTCATGAGCATCCCGGTTGCTTCACGAAACTGAAGCAGGAGGATAAGCGGGAATATCGTCGCGACTTTATCGAGGAGGTTCGACGTTACTACCCTTTCTTTCCCTTCCTGATCGCACGAGTCAGGAAAGACTTCGTCTGGCAAGACTATCGATTCCCTGAGGGTTGGCAGGTCGTTCTAGATCTTTACGGGACCAACCACGATCCCAGCCGCTGGGACGAACCTGGTCGATTCCGGCCGGAGCGCTTCGAACAGGAGCGCCTAGAACAGGAACGCGATGACTGCCATCGCTTCGCCATGATTCCACAAGGTGGAGGCGAGCACGCGACCGGACATCGCTGCCCTGGAGAGTGGATTACATTGGCGCTAATCGACCTGACGATCGATAAATTCGTACATCAACTCAGCTATCGCGTCCCCGATCAGGATCTCTCGTTGGATCTCACTCAGATGCCTTCCAAGCCACCTGGCGGGCTTGTGATTGAACAAATCAGTCGAATTTAGTAGACCTTTTTCTTAAGGTTAGCTTTCCAAAGCAGTCGACGTCTTTCCATAAGAATTCCCCTGTTACAGCGCTATTTCGGAGCTCCAATCTCCGCCTTAACTCATGTCAACGGCCGTTCGTCTCGACCTTTGCCTATCTTCGAATTTTGACTAGGCTAAACGAAGACAAAAACCCCTCGAAAGGGGTTAAACGACCGTGACCGGGTGGACAAGCAATGGCGCAGTGCATACTAGATGTCAACGACAAGACGCTGACGGGAGAGACTGGCGTCCCTCTCGTCGACTTTCTCGAGCAGCATGAAATCGACATTCCTCACGTCTGTTATCTGAAGACATTGGGCCCCTTGCAGACTTGCGACACCTGCTGGGTCGAGGTCGATGGGGAACTCAAGCGAAGCTGCGCCGTGAAAAGCGAAGCGGGAATGAAGATCAATACCGACTCTCCATTGGCAAAAGAAGCTCGTGAAGAGGGTATGGATCGCCTGCTTGCCAAGCATGAACTCTACTGCACGGTCTGCGAAAACAACAATGGCGACTGCACGCTGCACAATACCGTTTCCGAGATGGGTATCGATATTCAGCGCTACGATTATCAGCGCAAGCCCTACGCCAAAGACACCTCCAGCCCGTTTTATACCTACGATCCCGACCAGTGCATTCTCTGCGGCCGCTGCGTCGAGGCGTGTCAGAACATCGAAGTCAATGAGACGCTATCGATCGACTACAGCATGGAGAATCCTCGCGTACTGTGGGACGGAGGCAAGGCGATCGACGAATCAAGCTGCGTTCATTGCGGCCATTGCGTCACCGTCTGCCCGTGCAATGCCTTGCTGGAAAACAGCATGGACGAGAACACAGGCCCGTTCACCTTCATGCCAAAATCGCTCAAGCGTTCCATGATCGATCTGACCAAACAGATCGAAAAGACGACCGGCGCCGAGATCGTTACCGGTGTCTCGAAGATGGACATGACGTGGCGTCAGCCAGAGATCAAACGCACCAAGACCGTATGTACCTACTGCGGTGTGGGCTGCTCGTTCGAGATGTGGACGCGGGATCGCTCGATTCTGAAGATCCAGCCGGTCGAAGAGGCGCCGGTCAACGGCATCTCCACCTGTATCAAGGGCAAGTTCGCCTGGGATTTCGTCAACTCCGACCGACGTCTGACCACGCCCTTGATTCGCGAAGACGGCGCCTTTCGCGAAGCGAGTTGGGAGGAAGCGTTATCGCTGGTCGCACGCCGCCTGCTCGAAGTCCGCGACACCTACGGCCCGGACAGCGTCGGTATCATCGGTTCGAGCAAGGCCAGCAACGAAGAGGCCTACTTGGCCCAGAAGCTGGCGCGCCAGATCATCGGTACCAACAACATCGACAACTCCTCGCGCTATTGCCAAAGCCCCGCGTCGACGGGTTTGAAGCGTACTACCGGTTACGGTGCCGATGCCGGCCGAATCGAGGATCTGCAACTGGCAGATGTCGTCATCATGGTGGGCAGCAATACCGCTGAGAGTCATCCGGTGATCGCCTCGCGCCTCAAGGCAGCACACAAACAGGGCCGCCAGAAGCACATCGTCGTCGACACGCGCAAACATGAAATGGCCGAGCGCGCCGACCGCTTCCTGCAACCCAACGCCAGCACCGATCTCGCTTGGGTACTGGCCATCACGCGTTACCAGTTCGATCACGGCTACGCCGATCTCGAGTTTCTGGAAAAGCGCGCCTCGGGCCTCGAGGAGTTTCGACGTTCGCTCGAGCCTTACTCGCTCGAATTCGCCTCGGACGTAACGGGGCTCTCGCTGGAGACGTTGACCGAGCTGGCGGAAACCGTCGGTCGTGCCGAACGGCTCTGTATCGTCTGGGCGATGGGTGTCACCCAGCATAGCCATGGTACCGACACCAGTTCCGCCTTCGCCAACCTGCTGATGACTACCGGCAATTACGGCCGGCCGGGAACCGGCGGTTATCCCATGCGCGGCCACAACAATGTGCAGGGCGCGAGCGATTTCGGCTGCTTGCGCAACACTTACCCCGGCTACGATTCAGTGACCGAGGATTCCGTGCGTGAACGCTGGGCCAAGGGCTGGGGCGTGGCCAAGGAATCACTGCCTGGGGAAGTGGGAGAAGGTAACTTCCTGATGGTGCAGGCTGCCGAAAAAGGCGATCTCAAGGCAATGTACGTGATGGGTGAGGAGACCGCATTTTCGGACGCCGATACCAATAACGTTCACGATGCCTTCAGCAAGCTCGACTTCCTGGTCGTCCAGGACATGTTCGTCAGCCGCACCGCACAATTCGCTGATGTGGTACTACCCGCCTGCCCCAGCGTCGAAAAGGAAGGCACGTTCGTCAATACCGAACGCCGCATTCAGCGCTTCTATGAAGTCATGCCACCGCTGGGCAACAGCCGGCCGGACTGGCGGATCCTGACCGAGCTGGCCAATCGCATGGGCTACGCGTGGGACTACCAGCACCCTTCCGAGATCATGGCGGAATGCGCGTCGATCTCACCGCTTTTTGCCGGTGTCACCTATGAACGCTTGGCTGGCTGGAAATCGCTGCTGTGGCCGGTCGACGCCGATGGCAACGACACGCCCTATCTGTTCCGGGATGAGTTTCCCAACGAAGATGGCAGAGCCAAGCTCTATCCGCTCGAGTGGCAACCACCCCAGGAGGTTGCCGACGATGCCTATCCGTTCATGCTCGACAACGGCCGGTTGCTGGAACACTTCCAGTCGATGAATCAGAGCGGCGAGACCGAGGGTACGCGTATCGAAGTCCCGGAATGGTTCGTCGAAGTCGGCCTGGATATGGCGGAAGAGATGTCGTTGACCGATGGTGACTGGGTCCGCGTCACTTCCCGGCGCGGCAATCTGGAGGTCAAGGTCTGTGTGACCGACCGCGTCAGTGGCTACACACTGTTCATGCCGATTCACCAGGGCAAACCGGGGCTCAATCTGTTGACCGGTGAACACCACGACCCGGTGGTCGATACGCCCGCTTATAAAGAGACGGCGGTACGACTCGAGAAATTGCCCCGCGAGCGCGGTAAGCCGCCCCTGCCACACAATAACTTCCGTTATGGTAAACGCACGCCGATCGAAGGCGTGCCGGTCGAAGTGAAGTGGATGCAGGAGGACTACCGCCAACCACCGCAACATCAAAAGCATCCGGAGAAAACCTGATGGCCGAGCGTATCGAGTACACGCCACCGCCCAATGAAGACCTGAACCCCACCGCTCATCAGGAGATGAACCGGCTGCTGGAAGGGTTACATGAACAGGGTTTCTTGCGCTTCGCCAATGATGTGGTTCGCAGCGACACGCAGCTTGCCCAGATTCTGGTCAATGGGCTCAACCGGGAAAGTTCTCTGAATGCGATTCAGAACCTCTCTACATTATTGATCGCGCTTTCCAGCATCCCTCCTGGACAGTTCCACAAGACGATCTACGCCGCGCGAGACGCTTTCGTCACCATGGAAGCCGGCATTCGCGATGAGGATGACGGTAGGAACGCAGCAGCCAAGGAAGGAAAACAAGACAAGGCGCCCGGCATCACCGGCGTCTTTCGTTTGCTCAAGGACGACGAGCTGTGGCAGGTGTTAACGCCGCTGATCGGCGGCTTGAAGACGTTCGCTCAGGGACTCGACCGCGACGTCGAACGGCCGGTTTCCGATCGCACGGGCAAGCCCAGCAACTTTCAATAGGCGGCCGATGCGCCGTTCCTGAAAGGGAAACCAGCCATGTTCTCGTTGGACACGCTCGATCTCGCACGTCTGCAGTTCGCCAGTACCCTACTGTTCCACATCATCTTTCTGGCACTGAGTATCGGCTTGTCCACCTACCTCGCCTTTCTGCGCTGCATGGCAGCGTGGAAAGGCGATGCGATCTATATGGCGCTGTATCACTACTGGCTGCCCCACTTCACCGCCAACTATGGCGCCGGCGTGGTATCCGGCGTGGTCATGGCCTTCGAGCTGGGACTCAACTGGCAGGGGTTCACCCGCGCCGCCGGCGGCATCAACGGAGTGCTGCTGAGCTACGAAGTGGTGACGGCGTTCTTCCTGGAGGCGACGTTCTTCGGCCTGATGATCTTCGGCGAAGGCAAGATCGGCACCCGCATGCATTGCTTCTCAGCGATCATGGTGGCGGTGGGCGCCTATCTCTCCTCGTTCTGGATCCTGGCTTCCAACAGCTGGATGCAGACACCGGCGGGCTACGGGCGCGATGGAGGCACCTTCATCCCCGTCGACTGGTTCCAGGTGATCTTCAACCCCTCCTCGATCTATCGTCTCGTCCACATGTCGCTGGCCGCAATGATCGCCACTGCCTTCGTCGTTGCCAGCATCGCGGCCTGGCATCTGCTCAAGGACCGCACAGATCCCGTCTCCCGCAAGATGCTGTCGATGGCGCTATGGATGCTGACCTTCGTGGTGCCACTGCAGATCGCGGCGGGCGATGTCCACGGGCTGAATACGCTCGAGAACCAGCCGGTCAAGGTGGCGGCCATGGAGGCCTACTGGGAGCATAAGCCAGAGCGCGGCGGCATGCCGATGGTCGTTGCCGCCTGGCCGGACAGCGACAGCGAGAGCAACCGCTTCGTGCTGGAGATTCCCCGGCTCAGCAGCCTCTATCTCACCCACAGCCTGACGGAAAAGATCCAGCCGCTGACGGACTGGCCCGAGGCGGAACGCCCCAACGTGCCGCTGGTTTTCTGGTCCTTCCGGCTCATGGTCTATATCGGTTTCACCATGCTCGGCATCGTCGCTGTGTCGCTCTATCTCCGCCACCGGCGGTCGCTTTTCGATGCCCGCTGGTTCCTGCGGGCGATGACCCTGACCCTGCCGGTGGGCCTCATCGCCATCGAGGCCGGCTGGATCACCACCGAAGCCGGCCGCCAACCTTGGATCATCTACGGCGAGATGACGACACGGGAAGCCGTGACGCCCTATGGCACCTGGCAGCTCATCTCGAGCCTGGCCGTGCTGTGGACGATCTATACGCTGGTGTCCGGGGCGGGAACCTACCTGTTCTTCAAGCTCACGCGGCGTTCACCGCGCGCCATGTTGACAAAAGACGATAACGGAACCTCCTGATGGATACGCTGGCAACGGTACTCTATATCCTGATCGCCCTGGCGCTTTCCATCTATTTTCTGCTGGATGGCTATACGCTGGGCGTAGGTCTGAACATGCCCTTTCTCGGCCACAAGCAGGTTCGAGAACACGCCATCCATTCCGTCACCCCGTTCTGGGATGCCAATCAGACCTGGCTGGTCTTCGCGGTTTCAGCGCTGTACGGCGCCTTTCCGGCGCTCTATTCGTCGATACTGCCAGCCTTCTATATCGAGATCGTCGTGCTGCTGATGCTGCTGTTCGTGCGCGGCATCGTGTTCGAATTCTATGAAAAGTTCTCGCGACCCGCGCTTTTCCAGGCGCTGCTGTTTCTGACCGCCCTGATCGCCGCCTATCTCCAGGGCGCCATCGCCACGCAGATTCTCATGGGTCAGGGGCTCTCGGACGAACCAAGCCATGGCGACATCTGGCAATATGAAAGCGCCCTTGGCGGCGCCGTGTTCATCCTGGGCTATGCCGTGCTGGGTAGTGCCTGGCTGCGTATGACGATCTCCCAGACCAGCGCCGGCAAGCAGTCGGCCTACCGCCTGACGCTGGGCATCGTGGCGCTCCTCGTACTCGTTCTCTGGATCGTCGTCTGTCTCATCAAGCAGCCGCTGCTCGCCTCTCGGGTAGGAGAACGAGGCGGCATCATCGCCGGGCTCTCCGCCGTCGGCTTTGTGGGCGCCGTTCTCGCCAGGCGCCTTACCAATACCCGTACGGCATCCTTCTTATGGGCCGCGTGCTCGGTGATGCTGTTGACCTCGATCGTCTATGTCTGTATCTATCCCGATCTCCTGATTGCCAGCCCTGCGGGGGAAAGCGCGATCGCCTCGCATGCCAGCCTGATGTTCCTTCTCATCGGACTCGCGATAGCGCTGCCACTGATACTGGCCTATACCCTGTACAGCTACCGATCTCTCCTGAAGTCTTGAAACGATCGGCAAACCAGCGCCTACATGGCGCCAGATAGTGCCTGACCTCATAAAAGCGTCAGCTTTTCGGCACGGTTCTCTTCCAAAACAGGGCTAGGCATTCGCTGGAAAAATCGGCGCCGCAATGAAAAAACCAATGCCGAAAGGGACCTCTTTAGAATCGAGCAAAGCATTTTAGAGATGCCTCAAGGTGAATAAGTGATTATCCCTTCGATCCATGAGGATTGTTGATGTCGATTAATCACGCCCGCTGCATCAGCTTTAAACTGAAGACAAACTGACCGATTCTGTTTCGAGAATGTCTTCACTCAGGAGCAACGTGATGAATCGACAGACGGATGGGTCCAAAGGGACCGAAACAGAGCGTCAGCAAGCCAAGAAGGCGATGGGCAAGGACACCCCCGATGCTGCCGAAGGCCGTAAAGCGGCGGAATCACATCATGAGGAGCCGACACCTTATCGTCCGGATGAAAACGTCGATAATCAAAAGTCTGCCAAGTCACAGCATACGCCCCACCATAACGACACGGTGAAGGAGGCGCCCGTTCCTGGCGCCCAGTTGGCTAAGGAGAAGAAGGCCCACAAGTCCAATATCAACGACAAGGCCGATAAAGCGGATCCCAAGGCGAGCGGTTAGCGAATCGTGACGCGCCCTCTTGTCGAGTCGAGTCGATTCATCCCGTCGTCCAGCACGAGATAAGCCATGAACGAAGAAACCCGTCAGAATCTTGCCCTGGGCCTGATATCAGTCCGCGATAATCAAAGTTCTCCGGTAGCACCCGGCGTGACGCAGCTGACCCTCAAGTTCGTTAACGTCTGCTTCGTAGCGGAGCCGAACAGCCGACGCTGGGTGTTGGTCGACGCCGCCCTACCCAAACAGGAAAAGAAAATCATCACGTGGGCCAAACGGCTTTTCGGCGATCAGGCGCCTACGGCGATCATCTTGACGCATGGTCACTTCGATCATATCGGTTCGGCGCTGACACTCAGCCGCCATTGGCAGGTACCGATGTATGCGAACGTCCTGGAGTTTCCCTATTTGACGGGCTCGATGCCTTATCCTCCTGCCGATGCGGCAGCGGGAGGCGGCGTTATTTCACGTATTTCCCCGCTCTTCTCTCGAGGCCCTTTCCATTTCAATGAAGTTTTATCTCCCCTACCGGATGACGGTTCGGTACCCGGATTGGACTCGTGGCGTTGGTTACCCACACCTGGCCATACGCCTGGCCACGTTTCGTTGTTCAGAGAAGATGACAAGACACTAATTGCAGGGGACGCCTTCGTGACGGTACAGCAAGAATCTCTCCATCAGGTCATTCTTCAGCGAACCCGGCTCAGCGGACCGCCCCGTTATTTCACTCAGGATTGGGGCCAGGCTTTTGAGTCCATACGGCTTCTCGCGAAGTTGAATCCCGCCATGGCAACGACAGGACATGGCCCCCCGGTAGGTGGCTCTCTCCTGACCAACGAACTGGAGCGCGTTCTCAATCATTTTCATGACGATCATATGCCCAAGCATACTTTCATGCATTAGATGGATTCCATGAATTGACACGCTAGGCATTCTTATGAATTAATGGCCATATTATCGCGGGCTTTCGCTTTTATATTCATGGATAATATTTATGGTATTTATGGAGAGTGCTCCAATACCACATCTTCAGCTTCATTCACGACCGTCAATTTACAAGGCGTCGATTTTTTTATCTTGCCGATAATCCCTTCCCACTTTGGGGAAGGCTTCGTGGTTCCCAAAATGATCGCATCGACCTCCAACCGGCGGGCCTCTTCAATGATGGCCTCGGAAAGCTCCCCATCTTTTATCACGAAATTTACCGCCGCCATTGGTTCATTCAGGCGATTCCACATCGTTTCCAGAAAAGCTTCGGCACGCGCGAGATCCTCTTTATCCAAGCCGTGCGTTGGGGCTCCAGTCGCGACCCCAAGTAAGTCTCCCGTTTCCTTGGGTTCGACGACATGCAGCAGGTAAAGTCGAGAATGTTCGTGTTGCGCTATCCCCCTCGCCCTTCGCAAGGCTGCCATGGAGGCCGACTTTTTCCCCATGGGTATCAGGATTGAATTCTGCATTTTTAGTTCTCCTTTCACTCTATGCCGAGTATAGCGGCCGTCTCCTTTGCCTCTTTAACTTCGATCAACGCAGCAAAATCCTTTCCTTCTCTTCAGGTTACGCTTTTAAACGGGGATAAAACTCCCCTGCTTACCGTTTAGCTAGCACATTCTAGGGCAAGTTCATTTGCCACGCCCGTGGTGGTGATCGGTGGATTCGCGTTAGGCTATCCAAAACGTTAGGGCTCAAGAGATTTTTCATGCAAGGGCGAAACATGACGCGCTGGCGCGATCCCAAGAAAGATCCGCGTCAGGAAAAGAAAAGCAACCTGATTACCCCGCCGGGGTTTGACCGGTTGCAAGGCATCCACGATCACCTGTCACGTGTCAAACGGCCCCAGTTATCGACGAAAGTCGGTGAGGCTGCCGCAATGGGCGACCGCAGCGAAAATGCGGACTACACCTATAATAAGAAAGAGCTCAACCGCGTCATCGCGCGAATCCGTTACCTGCGCAAGCGTCTGGATGAACTTCAGCTGGTCGATCGCTTGCCGGCCGATACCGGCAAGGTCTACTTCGGTGCTTACGTCACTCTGGAGGATGACGCCGGCGAAGAGCTGGCGGTGCGCCTGGTTGGTCACGACGAAACCGATACCGACAAGCACTGGATCAGCGTCGACGCGCCGCTGGCCCGGGCATTGCTGGGCAAGACGCTCGACGAGGATGTCGTGGTCGCGGCTCCTGGCGGCGAAACACACTACATCGTGACCGACATCGTCTACGCGGATCACAATGGCTAATGCCACAGAAACAAACCGAACCACGGCAAAAGAGATTCAGAAATAGGCGAATTCAGTCGATAAATAGCCGCTAGGGCGAAAAGCACAGCCACGAATCGAAATGAATGAGACCCATCGAGGACAACCCATGCCGGAGGCCTCCGAATTTCCAGCTACATCGGTATTGTTCGCGCGGCAGCCGATTTTCGATGCTTCTCTCGAGATCGTCGCATTCGAACTATTGTTTCGCCCGACCGATGGCGGGCCAATGCCGACGCCATTCGATGGCAGTCGGGCGACCAGCACGGTTCTGCTGAACGCCTTTACCCATGGCGATCTCGAAACGGTCAGCCAAGGGAAACCGCTGTACGTCAATTTTACCGCCGAGACGCTGAGCGATGATCTGCCGTTCGATCCTTCCCACCTGATCGTCGAGATACTCGAGGACATTCCATTCGGCGATGCGATCCGTGACCAGCTGAAGCGATTACGCCAGCAGGGCTTCACCCTCGCCCTGGATGACTACGCCGAGGCGGACGTCGACCACCCGTATCTCCCTCTCGTGGACATCGTCAAACTCGAGTATCCGCACTACTGCGACGAGGGCTTCGAACACATCGTTCGACAGCTACGCCAACACTATCCGCATATCAAGATACTGGCCGAAAAGCTGGAGACGGAAGACGACCTCAGCTGCTGCCAACAGGTCGGTTGCGATCTGTTCCAAGGATATTTTCTTGCTCGCCCACAGGTCATGCATGGCGCCTCTGTCGCCACCGATCGCCTCGCCATTCTCAAGCTCATCGCGACACTCAATAAGCCCAAGGTAAGCGTGCGGGAAATCTCTACCGCTATGGAGTGCGATCCCACGCTTGGTCTACGTCTGCTCAGATTGATCAACACCGCGAAATATCAGCGTCGGACCAACATCACATCGTTGCAGCAGGCCGTCTCATTGATCGGTACGCAACGCATCCGCAGCCTGGCAACACTGCTGGCGCTCACGGAGATGGAAGATAAACCGGAATCGTTACAGCAATTGGCACTTTCGCGTGCCTGCCTGTGCCGGGAACTCGCCGATGGCGATCCGGAGCTGGCCGAGAAGGCTTTCATCTCGGGCCTGTTTTCCTACCTGGAGGCTTTCTTCAATCGCCCGCTCAAGGAACTCGTCGAGTCGCTGCCGCTGCATCCTTCGATTACCGAGGCCCTACTCAGTCATGCTGGCCCGGTAGGCACATTGCTGGAGACCGCCATCCGACTGGAAAGCGGTGAGTGGAACGTGATCCCCTGGGCACGACTGAAGAAGATCGGCATTCAGGCCGCGGACCTGAGCAAGGCCAATCAACGCGCAATACAGGCGGTACGCGAGCTACAGACTAACGGCGGGCTTTGACCGCGCGATAGACCCGAAAGCGGCGGTTGTCGGCAAGGGTCTCGAAATTCCCGAACGCCGCCTGCAGCCAGTCCGGATACGGCAGGAACGTATTGGCCACCAGCGTCAGGCTGCCGCCATCGACCAGATGCGCCGGCGCCTCACGAATCAATCGCTCGGCAGGGCCATAATCGATCGAGCGCTGCTGATGAAACGGCGGATTGCTGACGATGGCCTCGAAGGTTCCTTCCAACCGGCGATAGACATCGCTCTGGATGACCGTGCCGGTCAATTGATTGGCAACCAGCGTACGGCGAGTGGCCTCGACCGCGAATTCGTTGCTATCCACCGCCGTGATCTGGCAACCGTGTCTGGCCAGCCAGGCAGCCAGGATGCCGTCTCCACAACCGACGTCCAGCGCACGTAACGGCGTCTTGTCGGGAACGGGCAGCGGCGACTGCGTCAATACGTCCATCAACAGCCGCGTGCCTTCGTCCAGCTTGCCATGGCCGAACACGCCGGGGTGGGTTGCCAGCGTGAAACCCTCGGCGGTAAACGTCTGCCAGGCGGCATCTGTATCGCCCGCCGCCTCGATCGTGCGGGAAGCGAACAACGTGCAGCGGCGCGCCGTATCGAGCTTCCGGCAATCCTGCTGCAAATTTTCCAGAACCTTGGGCACGCGCTTGATGCCGCCCTGGTTCTCACCGACGATCTGCACCGGGGTTCCTGCAGGCAAAGACGCATTCAATGCCGTCAACCACCATTCTCCCAGGGCATGACTCTTGGGCCAGAACAGTACGGCGCCCGGCACCTCGACAGGCGGGGCGGTCAGCGCGCCATGGACTGGTCGCCCAGCCTGGCGCCAGGCATCGCAGACATCCAGATCCGCGCTCCAGAGAATGCCTTGACCAGATTCGAGCCAACCGTCGCGGGGCGGCGCCACCCACAACCAGCCGCGGTAATCCGCGTTCTGGCGGGCAAGTAATTGACATGCCGGGGGCTGCTTCGACATCAAAACGTCTCCTCAGGGCTCGCGCTGTTGGCGTGCCGAATCACATAGTGAAGGTAGCGTCCCAGACGCCAATGCGGCTCGATCTGGCAGTAGCGCTTCTCGAGCTCGATAATCGTCGCGAGCTGCGCCTCGCTTGGCGACCGTTCGCGCAGGTAATCGTGAAAGATCCGGATGCCGGCGACGCTCTCGATCACCATCCCCTCTTCCTGACACCAGCGTTCGATGTCGGCGTGCGTCAGCGGTGAGATCGGCGTCAATCGTTGACGCTGCCCGGTACCCGAAAGCCGATCCTCCAGCGCCTTGTCGAGATTGCCTTTGACCACGTTGGAGAAACGCAGCGCATCACGGTTGAATACCATCAACGACAGCCGGCCGCCTGGGGCCAGCAGCGATTTCAGCGTAGAGATTGCCTGACGCGGCTGCGCCAGCCACTCCAGCACCGCATGACACACGATCAACTGCCACGGTCCCGGCGCCAGCTCGGGCAATACCTGGATCGGCGCTTGCAGCACCTGGATGGGTAACTTGCCAAAGCCAACACGCGCGCTCGCCAGCATATCCGCGGAAGGCTCCGCCAGCGTGACGTGATGCCCCCGCTCGGCCAGCCACACGCTCATTTGACCGAGACCGCCACCGATATCCAGCGCGCGCGCACCATCCAGCGGCAGTGAATGCGACAGTACTTCGTCGAGCACCGCCAGACGGATCTTGCCGCGCGCCGTGGCGTAGAGGCTACCCGCGAACTTGTCGGCCAGACCGTCGAAGATCCGATCCTGCCCCACGGGAACGTCATTGCCGTGCAAGCCTGGAACAGACTGGGTCCTATGGAAATCATGAGGATTGGACATGGATATCGGTTTCAGGATGAAGGGATGCCTCTGTCAGGCGTCGACACAGTCATGGACTGGAACAGCGAGGAGCGGCAGAAATGGTGCCCCCAGCACGATTCGAACGTGCGACCTTCCCCTTGGAGGACGGCGAGCACCATAGCAATGCATTTAATATCAATAGCTTATGTCAACAGCCCCCGTGACACAATGAATAAAGGCAACCCAATATGCGGTTTTGCGACAGGATAGCGCACGACAGAGTCACGTTGGCAGCACCGCAGCATAAATGCCCATGTTCATGGTGTGATCGCCAGATTCGATCCAGCGCAGCGTAGAGCGCGAGGCCCTCGTCCTAAGACCTGCTCGGCGCGCGCATTGACGCCTCTAAATCGGAGACCCGGTCGAGGTTTGCGATCAAGCGTGTGAGAAAGAGAACGAAGAGCCGTGTCTCCTCGTCCGTGAATCCGTGCAACGCCTCTTGATTACCGTGCAACAAGACCGCAACCGCGTCCGGCAGGCACCCTTTTGCAGTCTCCGTCAACATGATGCGGCTACTACGACCATCGGCCGGGTCGGGAGTCCGTTGGATCAATCCGTCTCGTTCCATGCGGGCAAGCATCTGCGCCATAGGAGGCTGCCCGACCTTGGCGAAGCGGGCGAGATCGCGCTGCGTGCTTGCTTGACCATCTTGAAGTGCAACCAGCACCGGCACGTGGCCGACACCGAAGCCTAGCGGCTTGAGACGCGACTCGCTCAAGCGGGCGAATCCGCGCGCCGCAAGATTGATCAGGTGGCCCGGCGTCGAGAGCACATCCAGCTTCATCACATTCACTCCTTGCACCTATCGTCGTTGCAACGAATAATACATATCTGCGTATATAAATTGAAGCGATATCACTTCTACTGCAACACCGGAGAGAACCAATGGATGCTGACGTCGAACTCCTCGAGCGTATCTATGACCGTTTCAATGCACGGGACATTGACGGTGTACTGACCGTGCTGGCCGACGACATCGCTTGGGCGAATGGCATGGATGGCGGATACGTTCACGGCCGCGAGGCCGTGCGCGAATATTGGACGCGCCAGTGGGCCATGGTCAGTCCGCACGTCGAGCCAGTACGCTTCCACATAACAGCGAACGGCGCGATCATGGCAGAGGTCCGGCAGACCGTTCACGATCTCGACGGCAAGCCGCTGCAGGGCCAGACTCACGGACTAAAGGACAAGACGGTAGGGCACGTCTTTCGCCTTCATGACGGCAAGATCACCCGCTTCGAGATTCAAGCAATACCCTAAGCAGACGGCCCCTGCCCTAATCTGGATAGCGCACGAAATAGTCACGATAATTTTCAGGGAGGAAAAGGAGCACGAATCGAGGAAGGGAAAATCGTTCGGATTCGGTAGCTTGAATGGTGCCCCCAGCACGATTCGAACGTGCGACCTTCCCCTTAGGAGGGGGACGCTCTATCCAGCTGAGCTATAGGGGCGCGGTTGATATGGAGATAACGGCGCGGTTGATATGGCGATAGCGGCGCATAGTATAAGGCGCGGATTCCACGAGATAAACCCGCGACTCGCGTTGCATGGGAATCGCGTCCCCCCTTCCTTGGCTGAAAAACCGCCCTGCAACCCGACAGCCGAGATATTGTCAGCCCGTTACGGGCGGCACGTACGATAGCTCTGCTACCGTCATTGCCATCTCGGACTTCGATAACGAGACAAGGAAAGTCATGCATGCCTAGTCACCGCAAAATCTGGCTCGCCGTTGCCGCTGCATTCATTCTAAATGGCGGGCTCTTCGGTGCCTGGGCCTCGCGGATCCCCAGCGTCGTGCAGCATAATCATATCGACGGTGGTCAGCTGGGGCTGTTGCTGTTGCTACTCGCGCTGGGCGCCATCGTCTCCTTTCCGCTCGCGGGGCGTGCCTCGGACACTTTCGGCGCGGCACGCACGACGCTCGCCATTGCGGTCTTCTATTCGCTGACGCTAATCCTGATAGCACTGGCACCCAGTTTATGGCTGCTGGCACCCGCCCTGTTTCTGTTCGGCGGCGCTCACGGCTCCATGGACGTCGCCATGAACAGCTGGGCTGGCGAGGCCGAGCGATACATCGGCAGGCGGGTGATGTCGTCGCTTCATGCGATGTGGAGTCTTGGCGCCGGTCTCGGTGCCGCCGCCGGCTACCTGGCGATCAAGCTCGACCTGAGCCTGATCGTCCATTTCACCATCTTTGCCGTCATGCTTTACGCCATCACGAGCAGGATCGCCCACATCGGCTGGCAGTCCGAAACCCGACCACGCGCGCCCGGTGGCAGCCTGTTCCCGCTACCCAAGGGTCCGCTGCTGTGGGTCGGTATCATCGCCATGTGCGCGTCGATCGGCGAAGGCGCCATGGCGGATTGGAGTGCGCTTTTTCTGGTGACCGTGACCTCTGCCAGCGAAGCCCAGGCTGCGCTCGGCTATACCGTCTTTTCGGTGGCGATGGTGATCATGCGGCTCATCGGTGATCGATTGATATCGACACTCGGCCCGACGAAGGCAGCGCGTTTTGCCGGCTCATCGGCACTGGCCGGCGTATTGTTGGCCGTTCTCTTTGCCAACTTGTATACCGCATTGGCAGGGTTCGTGCTGCTCGGCGTGGGTTACGCACTCATCATGCCACTGGCAATCACCCGCGCCGCCAATGATCCGGAAACACCGCCGGGCGTCGCCATCGCCAGCGTCGCCACGCTGGGCTACGGCGCCATGCTGTGCGGCCCTCCGGCAATCGGTTTTACCGCCCATTTCATCACCTTGCACTATGCTTTTTTCCTGCTGGGCATTCTGGCTTGCTTCATCGTCCTGTGTGCCCCGGCGCTGGATCGGCGGTGAGCCGGTCCCGGCGTCATCGTTGTCGTTCTCTAGATTCCGCTCCGGCCGAGGAGAAAGCCATGTTCAACGCCATCCTGGTAAGCCAAAAGGAAGACAAGTCATCCGAGACGGTACTGTCTCGATTGGACACGGATGCTCTCCCGCCCGGCGATGTTCGAGTACGCGTGGAATGGAGCACGCTCAACTACAAGGACGCCCTGGCGATCACGGGCAAAGGGCCGGTGATTCGTCAGTTTCCGATGGTGCCCGGCATCGATCTGGCCGGCACGGTGGAGCGGAGCGACAACCCGGATTGGCAGCCAGGCGACCAGGTGCTGGTCAACGGCTGGGGTATCGGTGAAGCACACTGGGGCGGCCTGGCACAGATGGCTCAGGTTCGATCGGAGTGGCTGACCGCCCTGCCCGACGGCCTCAGCCCACGCCAGACCATGGCAATCGGCACGGCGGGCTACACGGCCATGCTCAGCCTCATGGCGCTGGAGCGACACGGGCTCACGCCGGACAGTGGCAATGTGCTGGTTACCGGCGCCAGCGGCGGCGTGGGCAGTCTCGCCGTGATGCTGTTGGCGCGACGAGGCTATCGCGTCATAGCCTCGACGGGGCGCGTCGAAGAGCGGGCCTATCTGGAAAGCCTCGGCGCAACAGAGATATTGGACCGTAGCGAACTTTCCGCTCCCGGCCGCCCGCTCGACAAGACGCGCTGGGCCGGCGTCATCGATTCGGTCGGCAGCCACACCCTGGCCAACGCCTGCGCGCAAACCCAGGAGGATGGGCTGGTAGCGGCCTGCGGGCTGGCCCAAGGCATGGATTTCCCGACGACCGTTGCGCCTTTCATTCTGAGAGGCGTGACGCTGCTGGGCATCAATAGTGTCTACAGGCCGCACACGGAACGGGCAGAGGCGTGGTCCCGCCTGGCCGCGGAACTCGATCTGGACAAACTCGAACGAACGACGGCCGATATCGGGCTATCGGAGGCGATCGACGCGTCAAGCGACTTGCTGGCAGGCAACGTGCGCGGCCGGTTGGCCGTGGACGTCAATCGATGAAAAGCCGAGCTCGCCCATAGAGGACAAGCGGCTCAGCCCGGGTTGCCCAACAGCACGCGCAGTTCTTGGCGATTGTCGACGAGATCGGCCAGCACATAGCCATCCAGCACGCTCAGAAACGCCTGCTGGGCTTTCCAGAGTATGCCTTTCAACTGGCAACCCGGTTCGATCGGGCAGCTAGAATTCGGCCCGAAGCACTCCAGTAACTCCAGATTTTCGGTTTGCCTTACCAGCGCGCCGATGTTGATCTCCTCGGCGGGCCGCTGAAGCCGCAAACCGCCTCCCCGGCCGCGCAGGCTGGTCACGTACCCCAGTTGGACCAGCGTCTGAGCGACCTTGGCCAGATGGTGCGCGGAGATACCGTAGTGGGTCGCAGCCGCCTGTACCGTGGCCGGCATTTCCTCGTTTCTCACCGCCAGATAGATCAGCAATCTCAAGGCGTAGTCGGTATGCGTCGTCAGTTTCATCAGTGCTTGACATCCATAATTTGGTAAATGATACTCCTGTTTAAAGAGGTATTTAAAATACCGATTAAACGAAACGCTAAAAACATGAACCTCGTCAAAAGTAAAAAACCTGTCAATAAGGAGACAGCATGCCAACCGCCGCTCAAATCGATGTCGTCAAACAGACCGTTCCAGTACTACAACAACACGGCGAGACGTTGACCCGCCATTTCTACGCGCGGATGTTCAAGCACAATCCCGAGGTCAAGCGTTACTTCAACCCGGCCCATCAGCGCTCCGGTGGTCAGCAGCGCGCGCTGGCCGGCGCCATACTGGCCTATGCTCAGCACATCGACGACCCCTCGGCGCTGGCTGGCGCTATCGAAGTGATCGCACAGAAACATACGTCGTTGACGATTCAGCCGGAACACTATCCGATCGTCGGCGAGAATCTGCTGGCTTCGATCCAGGAAGTATTGGGCGACGCTGCCACTGATGAAATCCTCGACGCCTGGGCCGCGGCCTATGGCGAACTGGCGAAGGTATTCATCGATCGCGAGCAGACAATCTATGCGCAGCAGCGCGAGCATCAAGGTTGGGCAGGCTTCAAATCATTCACGGTCTTGCGGCGCCAGGTCGAGAGCGACAACATCGTCTCCCTGTATCTCGCACCCGCAGACGGCAGCACACCGCCCGCTCACCTACCGGGGCAGTACGTCTCGATTCGCCTCCACGATGGCGACGGCAATACCGCCATGCGCAATTACAGTCTTTCCAATGCGCCGGGTGCGCCTGCCTATCGAATCAGCGTCAAACGTGAGCAGGGAGATACCCAACGGCCGGACGGCGATGTCTCGAACCGCATCCACGATAGGCTCGACACCGGCGATCACATCGAGCTCTCTCCGCCGTGCGGCACGTTCACACTCGATCTACCGGAACCGGCCGTGAAACCGCTGGTATTCATTGCCGGTGGCGTCGGTATCACGCCGCTGATCTCCATGGCCCACGCGGCATTGATTTCGTCCGCATCGCGGCCGGTGATTTTCATCCAGGCCGTACGCCACGGCGGACTACGCGGGTTTACCACCGAACTGGAAACGCTAGCCAAGGATCACCCAAACTTCAGCCTGCACGCGTGCTTCAGCGAGCCACGTGAGGAAGATGGCAACGCGGACAACCACCAGGTGAAATTCGGCGAACTGGAGACGGACGATCTGCAACGCTGGGTCGGCGGCTGGGGCGCGAGCTACTATTTCTGCGGCCCGCTGCCGATGATGCAGAGGATCGATCAAATGCTGGAAGTGAACGGCGTAGCGGCCGATGATCGGCAGTACGAATGTTTCGGCCCCTTGCAGCCGCTGACCGCCTGATCTGCGGTCAATAAAGTGCTAGGGCCTTGTCGAGCGGATCTTGACCCTGTCGAGGCCCATCAACTTCTGAGGTAACGCCATGCCTATCGGATTCATCGACGAACTCGGGCTGGAGATACCGATTTTCCAGGCTCCCATGGCAGGTGTCTCGACACCCGCCATGGCGGCTGCAGTCTCCAATGCAGGCGGATTGGGTGCCCTGGGGCTTGGCGCGTCGTCACCGGAGGCAGCGCGTCAGGCCATTCGGGAAACTCAGGCGCTGACGTCTCATCCTTTCAATGCCAACGTCTTCTGCCATACGCCCGCGGTACGCAATAGCGCCCGTGAACGACAATGGATCGAACGCGCCCGCCCGCTGTTCGAGGATTTCGACGCGACACCACCGGAACAGCTGCGCGAGATTTACTCGTCATTTTCAAAAGACGACGCCATGCTCGAGGTGTTACTGGACACCCGCCCCGCCGTCGTCAGCTTCCACTTCGGGCTACCTAGGCCGGACCAGATCGAAGCGTTGCGCCAAGCAGGCTGCCGGCTGATGGCAACCGCGACGTCTGTTGCCGAGGCACGACAGATTTCGGCCAGCGGGCTCGATGGCATCATCGCTCAAGGCTGGGCAGCGGGCGGCCATCGCGGCGTGTTCGACGTCTCAGCCCCCGATGAACGACGATCGACACAAGCGCTGACCTGCCAGATCGCCAGCGAGATTCCACTACCGATCATTGCCGCCGGTGGGTTGATGGACGGCGCCGACATTCAACGTGCTCTAGATTGGGGGGCGGTTGCAGCACAATTGGGCACGGCTTTCATTCGTTGCCCGGAAAGCGCCGCCGATGAGGCTTATCGCGCTCACCTGGCTTCCGGCGCAGAAACCGTAATGACCAGCGCCATTTCCGGTCGCCCAGCTCGCTGTCTCGTCAATCGATTCACCGCGTGGGCAGAAGACGTACCCGTCAGCGAAATCCCGGCTTACCCATGCACCTACGATCTCGGCAAGGCGCTCAATGCCGCGGCCAAGGCCCAAGAGGAAACCGGTTTCGGGGCGCAATGGGCCGGCACCGGCGCAGCTCGGGCGATCCCTCTAGCGGCAGGAGATTTACTCACACGGCTGGAAGCGCAACGACGAGCAGCGTACCGTCGCCCCCGACCTTGACCCCGTTACTGACCAAAGCGTCGCAATAATTTTCCGCATGAAGGGCTCACTCGATCATTCGAGGCGGACCCGACTGCCCTGATGTAGAAATGAAAAAAAGAAGCCACACAAGAAGAAGGGAGTCGGTTAACCGACTCCCTCAAGCGTTGCTAATCCTTGCTAACTCACCACAGCTTCCTGCCGTGCATCCCTGTCTCACCGCTTCCTGCGGTGATCGTCCCTGTCAAAACGCCTTCCTAGCGTTACCATCCATTCTGGACTTCATAACCGGCAGTCAACATGATCCACATTAAGTATACTTGCCAATTTTGTTTCAAAATGTTTCGAGCCCCTGGTAGCCCATCCGAGAACTTAGCAAAAAACCAATCACAACCCAGTGGCGGCAGGTCTATCGGATACTTCCTGGCCTAAAGATTTCTACTCATATCGCAACGTTTTCCAAATCTCTCGCCATTCTGAAATACTTTAATTCGATCCGCTCAGTGTTCAGCGCTCCACTGTTAAAATCGAATACCACTATCGTTCACCTTCAGGCCGAATACCCGACGGGGCGGCCATGGGTGTCAATCGTCTTAGGAGAAATAGCGGGTTCTTAACCCAGATCATTGCCTTATCGATTACCAAAAGCATATCATCCGTTACAGACAGCAACAAAGAGTGCTGCCTGCATCCAGTTACCGGCGACCATGAACCCCGGTTTGAACCCAACGATGATAAATCGATTTCTGGTTGCTCACACGCGGCCCTTCAACCCGGTATGGCAAACGGCCCCTGCGGACTGTTTGCCATAGCCGGGTTTCTTTTGCCGCCACCCTCATTTCCACACGGTCCTTAAGAAAGATATTCCGAGTAGCTTTCGGCCAATTTCTGGATATTCTCATCCATGTACTGCAAATGCACTTTCATTGCGATTTCTGCTGCCTCGGGATCACGCTGAGCAATGGCATCGATAATACGGGTGTGCTCCTCAACGATCGCAGGCACGCGTTTTTCGCTGAGGAACAACATGCGAACTCGGTTGATGTGCAACTGGACATGATAGATTATCTGCCATACAGACGATCGCCCTGCAATATCGGCGATCTTTTGATGAAGCTCTTCATCAAGGGTTTCTATCTTGTAGTATTGCCCCTGCCGGTACACTAGACGCTGATACTCAAGGTTATCGTATAAACCTCGAGCATCACAGTCACTACATTGAGCAGCGGCATCACGTATCAGGGCGCATTCCAATACTGAGCGAGTGTAATGGGCCGCTTTGACGACATCGAGTCGAATAGGGGTAACAAAAGTACCCCGTTGCGCGAAAATATCGACAAAGCCATCATAACGTAATCGCATTAAGGCTTCGCGGATTGGCGTGCGGCTAATACCGAACTCTTCCGATAGCGACTTTTCATGAATCCTTTCACCGGGTTTCAGTACGGTGGTAATGATCTTTTCGCGAATATCGCTATAGGCACGATCACTTGACGACCGCTCCTGTACCCCTTTCATCATGTTCCAGGTTCCCTAGCTACCGCGGACCGTTACGCTTTATGAGTGCCTATCCTACCCTTCCACATTAGGTGGGGCTAACCGTTTGCCCTACACATGGCTCGCGCATCAATGACCGGTCTAGACTCTGAAGGTTGCTACACCCGAGAAGACCCAAGGTTCGGTCCATCTCCTTGTATAGTAAGCCAAGCGCATGATCGACGCCTGCCTGCCCGCCTGCTCCCAGGCCATAGAGCGTCGTGCGGCCAAGCATTACGGCATTTGCCCCCAGGAGCATCGCCTTGAGAATATCGCTGCCGCGCCGGAAACCACCATCCAGTAGAATGATGAACTCGTCTCCGACCGCAGCTCTGACCTCCGAAAGGATTTCCATCGGCGAGACAGAACTATCCAGTTGACGCCCGCCATGATTGGACAACACCACGCCGTCGATACCGTACTCTACCGCCGTACGCGCTTCTTCCACCGATAGAATGCCCTTGAGCAACAAGTTACCGGACCAATTATCTCGCAGCCAGCGGATGTCTTCCCAGTTCAGCGAAGGCATCAGATGTTTACCTATCTCTGCAGCGGCCCCTTGCACAGAAGAATCTTCAAGAGGCAAAAGGTCCCCCAAGTTCTTGAAAGTCGGCACACCATGCGGATAAAGCACATCTCTCATCCAACGGGGTTTACTCAATACATGGAGCTTATTTCGCCAATTAAGCATGAAGGGGCGCGCATAATTACGCGTATCCCACTCTCGATTACCGTAAATAGCGCTGTCTGTTGTCACGACGATGGTGTCATAACCCGATTCGCAACAACGGTTTACTAGCTTTTCTACGTAGTCGCGGTCGCGATAGAAGTAGATTTGCATCCATGGCCATCCACCGGGAATCTTGGCGATCTCCTCCAGGGGTTCGGTCGAGGCATTGCTTAGCGTAAAAGGAATGCCCCGGTCCGCCGCGGCACGAGCCAACTTGGAATCCCCATCTTGAGTGATCATGCCATTGAACCCCGTCGGCCCGATCACGACCGGCATGCTCATCTTGTGGCCCAACAGGTCTCGGCTCAAATCTCGCTGGCTGACATCGGTCAGTGTTTTGGGCGTAAATCGGAAGCGATTGAAGATGGCCCGATTGTTCATCAGGCTGACTTCGTCGTCGGCGCCACCCTGAATGTATTCATAGACGAAGTTCGGAAGCCGTCGGCGCGCGATCTCGGCAAGCTCCGCGATGCTAAGTGCCTGATCATAGCGCCATATACGCGGCATGATTCTTTTCATGTCAGCTCCATCATTCAACCGTTGTGCAGAATACTTAACGGGAAGGTCACGATCTCGGGGAATAGAATTAGTGCAAACAGGATTGCCACGTACATCAACAGCATCGGCCATATGCCACGCGAAATGTCGATGATGCTGATTCGGCTAATACTGCATCCCACATAAAGCACTGTTCCTACCGGCGGCGTGATCAAGCCGATAGAGAGATTAATGATCATTACGACGCCGAAGTAGATGGGGTCGATACCGAGCTGCTCGACGACCGGAATCAACACCGGCGCGAAAATCAATACGGCGGGCGTCATGTCCATCACGCAGCCGAACAGCAGTAGTATGACCATGATGATCAAGAGCATCAGTGTCGGGCTATCTGTAATACTCGTGAGCCCTGCTGCGATCTGGGTGGGAACTTGCGCTACTGTGATCGCATAAGCCGTGACAATGGCCGCCGAGGCGATCAACATCACGATGGCCGTGGTCTTGGCAGTGTTGATGAGCACATCGAAAAGCTGCGCCAGGCGGACTTCGCCATAGCAGAGACTGATCAGGAGAGCGTATACCGCTGCGACGACGCCTGCCTCGGTCGGCGTGAACACGCCGCCACGGAGCCCGACGATGATGATGAGAGGCAGCAGCAAGGCCCAGAAGGCACGTTTGAAACTCCGCATGCGCGCCTGCCAGCTGGCTCGCTCGAGCCGCTTCGTATCCGCTTTACGGGCAACGAGCCACCAGGTAAACGTCATCCCCACCGCCATGAGAATCCCGGGGACGATCCCCCCCATGAACAAGCCGGTAATCGAGACGCCACCCACGACCCCGTAGAGAATCAGGGGAATGCTCGGCGGAATCACGGTCCCCACGATGCCGACGGAGGCTACCAGGCCTGTCGAACGCTTCTTCTCGTAGCCTTGTGCCACCATCATGGGGATGAGGATAGAGCCCAGGGCCGCGGTATCGGCAACGGCGGAGCCGGATAGGCCGGCGAAAATCACGCCTGCCACAATGGCGACATATCCCAGCCCTCCCTTCACATGGCCCACCAGTGACGAGGCGAAATCGACGATACGTCTGGAGACGCCCCCGGCATTCATGATCTCGCCGGTCAGGATGAAAAAGGGAATGGCCATCAAGGCAAAGCTGTTGGCGCCGGTAATGAATTGCTCTGCCAATGTCGTGACGTTGAACATCCCCTGGGTCCACATCATCACGACGGCAGAACTCAGCATGGCAAAGGCGATCGGCATGCCGATCAGCATCAGCGAGAACAGGACGGCGAGAAAGACGACTACCATCATAACCTGGACTCCTCGTCACGATCGTATGCCCAAGTGGGACCATTCCGTCCGGCCAGAATGAAGCTGATCGCTTGATACGCCATGACCACGGACATCAATACGGCTGCCACCATTCCTGCGTAATAATAGTTGTTGATCGGGATATCGGTAGCGGGCCCTGTAATACCGACGTTCAGCTCGATAAGAACCAGGAGCCCTTTGATCACGAGCGTCATCACCGCTACGGTCAACAGCGTCGCCAGCAGGAAAAACGACTTCTGAAGCCAACCGGGAACATGGCGGGCCAGGATGTCCACTCCCAAGTGGCTATGCTCGACCACGGCGAGGATGGATCCCAGGAACACGACCCATACGAAGAGGTACCGCGCGACCTCACTGGACCATGTCAATCCGCTATTGAATACATAGCGGAGCACGACATTGGCAAAAACGAACCCCACCATCAGAATTAGCGCAAAGGCAATGGCAAGCCTTATTGACTTATTCAAGAAACCGAACAAGGTTGTCATCGACATGATACTACCCTTTATCCACTCGGCTTGAGCATGCGAACTCCTGGAGTTCGCATGGCATATACATGACGAATTTTATGAACCTTCACGCACCATGTTCACCATTTTTTCAGCCCAATCATACTGGCTGTAGAAATCGTCGTAGATCGGCTGGACCGCCTTTACCATTTCATCATGAAACTCCTGACTAGGTTCCGTCACTTCCAACCCAGCCTTCTTCAGATCCTTTTTTATCTCTGAAGCAGAGTCACGCATCAGCTGCCATTCCATTTCCATTGACTGGCGGGAAGCTTCCTGAATGACGTCTTTATCGGAGTCGCTTAGATTGTCGTAAAAATCCTGATTCATCAGATACACATTGGGGCTGAACATATGCCGGCTCTCCAGCACATTATTTTGAACCTCATACCAGCCAGAACGATAAAGCGTCGCCAACGGATTATCCTGCCCATCGATGACTCCTTGCTCGAGAGCCGGGTAGACTTCAGACATACCCATGGTTTGCACATTAGCGCCTAACGCCTGCCCCACTTTCACATAAAGCTCTAAATTAGGCATTCTCAATTTGAAGCCATCGAAGTCTTCCATGCTGTCGATTTTTTCTTTACTTGAGAAAACGCGGAACCCATTCGCCGTCCACGCCAAGGGTTCTACACCGAGCTCACGGAAATAGGGGTCGATCTTTTCGCCAATGGGACCATTAAGCATAGACTGTGCTTGATCATAGTCTTCGAACAAGAACGGCCACTCGGGAAAGCCGATTTGCGGCTTGGCTGTCTGCAATCCCATGCCGGCAATCGCCATTTCGATACTGCCGGTTCTGACGCCATTGGTATATTGCCGCTCATCACCGAGCGAGCTGTTCGGATAGATCTTCACTTGCATGTCGGAGTGGCTCTCGACATACGGTTTGAATTTCTCTCGGATGGCAATATTTTGCGGGTGGTCTTCCGCAAAGTAACTCGCGATCTTGATGGTCGCGGAACTTTGTGCATAGACATTACCGGCAAACATAGCCGTTCCTATCAATGCAGAACCCATCAGAGTGCGGCCCAGGATGGCTGAGAGTGACCGTGTCATTTTTGTGCTCCCCGTTAGCTGATACAGGCGCTGGTGTCGGAGGCTCTCGTCAAGAGCCGACTGATATACTAGTATCCACTTCTCGCTGCGCCTAGAAAGACTTTTGTCTAAGTGCGGTTCGGTTTAGTTTTGCCTTGGCAGCGAAAGGATATGGGAGCCGAGGAAGCGGTGCGCTGCTTTCAAGCACAAAGTGCATGCGCCTCTCACGGCTGAGCGGTTGGACGCGCCCTGGTGACGTCGGAGTTTTTAAGCCGAGCCACACGGGTAATTTTGGCCTCCGGCAGAAAGCCAATGACTGCCTATGTTAAGAAAAGGGTTATAAGCTGATTTAGAGAAGGCGCCAATCAGCCGCTAGGCGGTGGCCTCTTATCCAGTTGCGTGGCGCTTCTTCGAGCAGATAGCTGGGCCACTGGCGCATTCAGAATGGTCGCTGGTGGAGACGATCTTTCCGGACTTTCCACGTCGCTCGATCAGCGCCTTCAGTTCATGCCACTCGCCGCCCTTTTACCGAGATGTCCGGGATAACGACAAGGCACTGACGTCATCGCTCAGACAGCCCGAGCAAGGTCTCCAGATGCGCGCCCGCCCCGTGCTTTACGGCGGGCGTCACCACTTGTTTAAAACAGTCCTTCGTCGCAGCCAAGTCGAGCATTTGCTCGGCAACAGTTTCTTGAGCTTGGTATTCTCATCTTCGAGCGCCTTCAGCCGTTTCGCTTCCGATACCGTCACACCGCTGAACCTAGCTTTCGATTGTAGAAAATACTTTCTGACATACCACGCTTGCGGCACAGGTCAGCGCACCTTGCACCCGATGTCGATGCTCCAGTAGCGTTTGGTTATAAGAGGAAAACGTTTTCATCATGCGCCTGCTCCTGCCGCGCAGGCAGCCGTACGCATGGTCGATTAAGTACCTATTCAAAATTAATCGCGTGATCAGTTCCATAACCATCAAGCAGCCGGTGTACCTCATCACAGAGGCGGTCAAACGAGAGGTACGCACTCAGCGGCAGCCAGGCATACTTCATTCGTCG
>Ga0207878_100101_pt1 | contig 97955 bp, 87 predicted proteins | sample LinPmetageLP41_FD_184053 | JGI IMG/M metagenome (GOLD analysis project Ga0207878, IMG submission 184053) | Marine viral communities from the Pacific Ocean - LP-41 (SPAdes) | ecosystem: Environmental > Aquatic > Marine > Oceanic | place: Pacific Ocean | collected 2010-08-27
TCTTCGCCAGTAAGGCCTTTACCAGCTTGAAGTTCAGCTAATGCTTTGTTGAAGTCGAAAGATTGAGTCATGTGTCACTCCTGTTTTCTTAATAATACTGAAATGACACAGATTTCTAAACACTACCGCTGTTTTTAAAACTTCTAGTGTTTTATTTAAACCAAACCATTCAAGGCAAGAAGGGCATTGCTTTTCAATAAAAATTCCTTTTTTATTAGTGTTTATTATATCTGTACTATTAATTTTATTCTGACAGCTAGGGCATGTAGGTTTCATTTTAATCCTTTATTTAACCTTTTTATTCTCTTAATACTCTAAAACAAATATAGCTTGATCTTCAGTTTACTGTAAATACCATTCGCAGGGAGTTATGTAAGTGTTTTTGCTAAAATCTATTTATAAAGGTAATACTGTCAACGCTACTTTAGATAGGCTCAAAACTTTAATTATATTAGAAAAATTATACATAATTTAAAGCTCTCCTTCTTGCACAAATAATTAGCGCCTACAACTTAAATTTAACACGGAGTTTTTGTAGACCTGCAGCTTGCTGACGTGACGAGCATAGCTCGTAATTACTTAAATCTAAAGTCCCAAAACAAACAGCCACAAAAAAGCTCACATACTGTGAGCCTTTAAAAAATTAACTTTAAACTTACTGCTGCTTTTGCGGCGGGAAGTTACTTAGTATGTTAGCGACTGTTTCTTTAATTGACGCTTCGCGTTGTTCAGGTGTTTGTTTTTTCTTTAAACGACCTTCTTTAGCACCGCGCCAGATCAGCTGGTTAGATTCGCGGTCGATAATATCAATCACTAAAGTGCCTACTTCATACTCACGGGCTGTTGTATCACGTTGAAAACCTGTACCCCAGTATCCCCAACGAGCGCCGTAACCTACGTTAAAGGTATCTACTTCAAGCTCTTTATCTACCGATGCATGGTAGTTAACAAGTACATCCGCTTGTCCTGCGTCTACTAAGCTCATACCCAACGTTTGGCTAAGCTCTTTATTAACAGCGGTACGTACGCGTTTTTCCATTAAGCCGTTAATTTGATAATTTGTGGTGTCTTTAGTTAAGCTCGCGTTTTCTACCCAAGCAAATGTTTTAAAATTACTAAAGTTAGCTGATTTGTCGTAATCCCAATCAGGGGTTTGTGTACAGGCTGTAAGTAGTGCTAGCGCTGCAACAATAAGTATATTTTTCATTACGTTTGCTCCAATAAAATGCGTTACCTTAAAATAACACACATCATTTAAATGTGTATTATTTTAACGTTCTATATTTTAGTTTAATAGCTGAGCCTTAATGGCCAATTAACTGTGTTCGACTTCTATCCAATCTTTTTCGTCTACCCAGTTTTGTGCGCCATCTTTTACTGAACGAATAGGCACAATGTAGTCACAACTTATTTGTGGCTTAACCGAGGCAAATATAGGCACAAAGCCAAAGCTCAGTGCAGTTTCTATAATTGCTTTTTGGTTTTGCGGGTCGATATCGGCCGCTTCATCTATATAAATAGGTATACGGTAAAGATTTTGTTCCTGATCGCTTAATAAGTAACGAATAAACAACATGCCACATAATAACTTAATAGTAATACGAGTTCCGTTTGAGCCGGCTGAGTCTATTTTTTCAAAGTGTTCGGTTTCACCTGCGCGGTTTACCACTTCAAAACGAATGTCGAACAAATCAGTTAAGGTGAGGCCTGCTTTATCCGAGGCAAGTTTTATTAAGTGATCTTTTGCTTCGTTTACTGCGCTTTCGCTAAAGGGTTCTTGGCTTAGTAAATCAAGGGTGTCGCCTTGCTCAAACTGATGCGACGTACTGATGATAGTATCAATACTATCAACCAGCATTTTGCGCGGTATTACGTTAATTTTAAACGCTTGAAGGTTAGAAATACGGTGCTGGCTTATGCCTTTATTAAAGCTATTCATCTCGCGGCGAAGGCGGTCTAAATCTTCTCGCAAGCCTTTAATGGTTGCGGCTACTTCGGTTAGTGCCACGCGTCCTTGGCGCTCAACGGCATCGCGTTCGTTATCAAGGTTGTGAAATGCGCTAATTAATTTTTGGTATTTAGTAAATTCGTCGTTTTCGTTATCGAACTTAGTAATGCCTGCGTTATATACATGCAAATAGGTATTACGTACGTTTATGTCAAAATTGCGCAGCTCTTGGCAGTCTTTATTAAAGTGATGTACTAAATCGCTTAAATTATCAAAATCGACAGTTATATCAATCATGTATGGGGTTACTTTACCGCTGTATAAATCGAGAGTGTGATCAATTCGCTCGCTTTTAACTTGGCGTAGGCGCTCGGTTTGACGATTAATTTGCTCTTGTTTCGATTTAATTAACGAGCGTCTATCTGCAATTGAGCCACTATTTTTTTGAATGTCTTGCAGGTAGTCGTCAACTTGTTCGCGCTCTGCTAATAATTGCTCTTTTAGCATGGCTTGCGCTTCTACCGACTGCTGCATTACCTCAAATTGCTCTAAACGTTTTAGGGCGCTCTCAAGGCACATTAGTTCATCATAGAGTACGTCTTTTTCTTTTTGTTTATCGGCAACATTTGCAGCCACTTCGCGCTGTTGTTTAAACTCTTTTAATGAGTGTTCAAGTGCACTCAACTGCGCTGTTAATTGCTCTTTGTTTTCGCCGCTTTGCATGTGTACTGGCGAGAGCTTTTTAAGTTTAATACTTGCGCCTGGAAGCGTTAGCACACCGCCTTTAACGTTTTCACTTAATAGCGATAAAAACTCCCCAAAGGCGTCTTCGTCATTAATGGTTATATCGCCATTAGTGGTGGTTGCAAACGAGAGTAGGTCGGGGTTTAAAATGCGCGATATTTCTTCTACTTCTTTAAGTGATAGGTCTTCGCGCATACGGGTAAACAAATTAAACTCAAGGTTTTTAAGCTGCAGTTTTAAACTTTTGATTTGTTTTTGCGTTTCGCTAATACGGTAATCAAGCGTGTGCAGGCTTTGCCCTTGTGCGCTGGTTATTGAGTGCGAAAGCGACTCGAAATCATGCTTAAGCTGGCTAAGGCTAGTTTTAAGAGTGGCCTTATTTACCAGCTCAAACTCGCTTTTTAGAGCGCTGTAATCTAAAAACCATTGCTCAATTTGGGTTTGTCTGCGCTCTATATCGCGTGATTGCTGAACGTATAGGCTTTGCTTTTGTTCAAACTCATGTTTTTCGTGTTCTATGTCTTCAAGTGCAACACCTAACTCATTTAGTTGCGCCTCTTGGTAAGTATCAAAGTCAATGAGTGCTTGGTCAATTTTAGGTGCGTAGGCTGCTAACTTACCTTTAAGCACAGTTTGATTTTCAAGCATTGATTCAAGCGCGCTTATTGGCTCTTGCATTGATTCAAGGGCTTTTAATTCACGTTTAGCGCGGTTTACTTTATCAAACGAGCGACGCCAAACTTCGTAAAAGTCGACCTTTGAGTTTGACATATGGCGTTCAAACACGCGTAGCATAAAGCGTTTAACATCGCTTGCGCCCAATTTATGTAAGTTAAGAATACGTCTAAAAATTTCTTTATAAATGGCAGAGTCTTGCACATTATTAAGCGGGATCATTTTTAAATTAATGTCGCCATCAAACGGGGTTGCGCCACCGGTAAGTAGGGCGTTTAGCTCTTGTGCTTTTAGCTCAATAGGGTTGTAATTAAGCGATTTTAAATGATTAAACAGCTTGGTAAACTTAATTATGGTATTACCTTGCGTGTACTGCTCTAAATCAAGTTTGCCCTGGTAACAAAAGTACTGATGTGCGTAACCGGCTATTTTACCAAGGCCCGCTACACCAATAACAACCGAGCCATGAGGGAGGTTAGCTTCTAGTAAAATGTACGACTGATCCGATGAAAAATAAAACTTACGGGTTTCATCTAAATCGTGCCCGTCCCATTCGGTTAAGCGTAAATCGTTAATAAGCGGAAATTGCAGAGCGTTAATAACCGAGCTTTTACCGGTATTGTTAGGTGCACAAATAGAGCTGCTTTTATCAAGCGGGATCACACATTTTGCATAGCCTGCGGTATTAAGTAGGGCGAGTTTACTCAGTCCGTATAGGTTTTTCATTCCTCGTCCTCCGTAATGTAGGTTTCTTCGTTTACTTCCATGAGTGCATCAATATAGCGGTGAATAGGCGCTTGTAGCATAAATCCGCCTTCTACTTCGCGGGCAAGGCCTAAACGTACCATGCGCAGGTATACGTCTTTACGTAAATCTGAGCCCGAAAATATCTCAAGCTGATCAAATAAGTGTTTGTTAATTTGCACTAAGGTTTGCATCAGTTCTAAATCGTTTACGTCATCAAACAAGGCGCGCATTGGGTCTTTACCCGTATTGGCAAAATGCTCAATTAAAATGTAAATAGTAAGTGCGATAGCACGGGATATTTTGCCCATATTTGGCGTGCTTTCGTCACTTGTAAAGTAGTAAAAGCCGCGGCTGTCGTGTTTTAAATCGTGGCCAAGGGCGTTAAATAATGCACTGTAGGCGTCTATGTGTTGGTCAAGCTCTTGCCACATTACGTTGTCTTGTTCGCAAATATGATAACCCGCAACTAATTTTTTATTAATGGCTTGCAGGTGTGTTAGCTCGTCTAGGTTTATATGTGTCATGTGTTACTCGTCTGCCTTTGTATCTGGCTGAGGCGCTGAATTAAATGGGTATAACGAAAAGTGTTGGCCGGCTATTTTTACGCGCGCTTTTTCATCGCTTTGGCTAATATGCACGTCGCTGTCGCTGACTAGTTTTTGATACAAAAATAGCATTTCGTCGGCGTCTAGGTCGGGATAGCTTTCATCTAAAAATTGCAGCAGTGGTTGAGGCTTTTTGCGTTTTTTATTAAAGCGTTTTGTAAAGGTTTTTTTAACATCGTGGTAATCAGGAATGTTAGGCGTTACAAAAGCCGGTACGTCTTGTTGCTCTGGAAGCTGGTAATCTTCATGTTCAAATTCCACTAAGCTTGCCATGTAAGCCACTATATGGCGCTGCTGCCCAAGCGAATAGCGCTGCGCATCGCTTACAAAGTTTGGCTGTACCGCACTTAGCATGTTGTCTACGCCATTTTTACGCACCAGGCCGAGCACTTTTGCCGCTTGGCGGGTAATTAAGTTATTACGGCGTAGTTCTTCGCGCAGTGGCATGAGCATATCGGCACTTTTACGTAAGCTTTCTCGGCCAACTAAATGCATTTCGAGTATACGGGTACGTAACTGCTCAAGCATGCGTTTGTCGTTGTAGGCTTTACCCGAGCGCTCAATGTGCTCTATTTGCTTACTTATTTGTTGCTCAATAATTGTAAAGCAGGCATGAAAATCGCCCCTAATATCGACCATTTCAAGCATCGGCTCTATGTATTCGTCAAAGGCTTCTATTACGGCTTTGTAGCGCTTTTGCAAAGATTGCACAGCGTGATCAGATTTAGCTTGCTCAACAATATTTAATATGGCGTTTTCGTTGTGCGCGTAGAGCTTCATTATTTTACGCACCCGATCATCCATAATGCGGCTAAAACGGCGCAAATCGTCAAAGTCTTCCATTTCGCCAGCATTATCTAAACGGTTTCCTAGACGGGCTAAGTCATCAACCAAAACGCTAATTTCTTGTGCTAAACCTAGGTGTTCTTCTTGTAATAAAAAGGTCGCAAAATCGGCAATGGCACGGTTAATTTCAAGCTGAGAAGATTTAGCCAATGGAATGAGTATATCTTGATTGAGCAAGCGATTTGTTTCTTTGTATATGCGCTCGTTTGTCCATGTGGGCTGCTTTTGCTTAATGGCGTTTTGTACGTCTTTTAGGCTAAAGTCGGCCATTTTAAAACGTTTAAATAATAGCTCTAAAACACCCCAATGTTCGCTAAGGGTATTTAGCAGCTTTTTAGCTGGGATCATATGAGGTTACAACATCCTAGTATTTTATTATTGAGTTCTTACAAAGGACTCATTATTACGTATTTTGCCTGCATATAGTATTCGTTTTTAAGACCATTTAATAATAGTTTTTGCACATCTGTGGTGCTAAAATCCGCACCAAAATTAGGAACGATCAAATGTGAGTTATTTGAACGTTCTGTTAAAACTATATCAAAGGTTATTTAACTACCATGGTCCCCTCGATAATTTTAACCCTAATAGCGATTGCCTTTTTACTGATCGTTATAGAAGATATAATTCACGTAAATAAAGCTAAAACAACACTCTTTTTTGGAACGCTTTGTTGGATTATACTTTTTGTTAACCCTCTTCATGGGCAAAGCCCAGCAACTATTCAGCATCTTCTTAACGAAAACATATTAGAAATAGCCTCACTGTGGCTGTTTTTAATGGCCGCTATGACCTTTGTTGCGTATTTAAACTCTAAAGGGTTTATAGAAAATATTGTGCACCGGGTTATGCCTAAAAGCATTAGCGAACGGCAGCTTATGTTTTTAGTGGGCGGCTTTGCTTTTTTGTTTTCGTCTATTTCTGACAATGTAACCGCTACGCTTATATCACTTGCTGTGGTTATGTCGTTAAATCTTGAAACTAAAAAGCTCATTAAATATGCCACACTTATTGTGTTTGGGGTTAACTCTGGCGGTGTATCGCTAATAACCGGTGATGTAACCACCTTAATGATATTTTTGGACGGCAAGGTGTCTATTGCAAACTTATTACTGCTTATAGCGCCTGCGTTTATAAGTGTAATGCTATTAGCGCTTTTACTCTCTATTGGTATGAAAGGGCAAATAGAGTTTGTGGGCTCGCAAAAAAAACGCATAGAAAAAACCGACATTACCATCGCCATCATTTTTTTATCAACCGTGGTAAGTACGTTAACACTTAGCGTAACTTATAGCGTACCGCCGCTATTAACGTTTTTATTTGGCTTATCGGTAATGTTTTTAGTGGCGCAATTTTTAATGCGCAAAAAAGATATAAACAAAGACATCATCGATTTTGTACGCGACATAGAATACGACACGCTACTGTTTTTTGTGGGTGTGCTTTTACTTGTTGGCGCATTAAAAGAAATTGGTATTTTAAGTAAATTTACCGATTTATATACAGTAATGGCACCTGAATACGCTAACTATTTAATGGGAATACTATCGGCAGGGGTTGATAACGTACCGCTTACTGCTGCGCTATTAAAAGCAGATATAGTAATGAGTCAGCAACATTGGTTGTCGTTTACCTATGCAACAGGTGTAGGTGGGTCAATGCTTATAATTGGTTCGGCAGCGGGTATTATTGCCATGAGCAAACTTAAAGCACTTACTTTTACTAGCTACTTTAAATTATCGCTGCAATTATTAATTTGTTATACCGTAGGTTATGCAGGCGCTTACTTTATGGGTGGTTTTGTTTAATATTTACTATAAATGCTTGACACCTAGACGTCTAAACGATAACTTTCAAAGCCCCGCTAATTAGCGGGGCTTTGTTTTATTAGCCAATGGTTAATAAAGCATTCAGAAGAGGTGCGATACTTAGGTATTTAATGGTAGGTGACGAACGCCAATAACCATTAAAGAGGGAAGTACTCGCCGAGAAAAACAATGGTACGTCGTCATTGTTTTTCGGTTTATGGGGCTGAATCCTCAAAACTGTCACCAATATAGGTGGAGAGCTTCTGGCAGCGGACTTATCTTCAAGCATTCCTTTGCCAAGTTCTTCTTGTTTTATTGCGGTTTGGATACCGCGAAAGGAGACTAAATGACTACCCAATCAGCGCCACAAACAGTGCCTAAAACAGAGTTAAGCGCAAAATCAGATTACATCGTTGCCAAATTTGGCGGAACCAGTGTTGCAAACTTTGAAGCGATGAGTCGCTGCAGCGAAATTATTGTTGCAGATAAAAGCGTACGTATTGTAGCTGTGAGCGCCAGTGCCGGCGTAACTAACCACTTAGTTGCACTGTGTAAATCAAGTATTACCCCAGAGCAGCGCCAAGAACACATAGACGGTGTGGTAGCCATTCAGCACGCTATTTTAGATGAATTATCGCTTGATGCCGATTTAGCCGTAGGCTTTAACGAAACATTAAAAGCATTCCAAACACTAGCGCTTGAAACACTAACAACTGATCAACAACACGATGAGCTACTTAGCTTTGGTGAGCGTTTATCGTCGTACTTATTTGCGCAAGTGCTGCGTTTAAAAGGCTTAAATGCAGACCGTTTTGATGTACGAAAAGTACTTAAAACCGACAGCCAGTTTGGTAAAGCAACACCTAATGTTAAAGCCACAGCGCAAGCGGCTAAAGAAGTATTAATTCCGCTGTTAGATGAGCAGGTAATTGTGACTCAAGGTTTTGTTGGCAGTGACGAATATGGCCAAACAACCACGCTTGGCCGTGGTGGCTCAGATTACAGCGCTGCATTACTTGCTGAAGCGATTAACGCTAAAAGCGTACATATTTGGACCGACGTAGTGGGTATATTTAGTACCGACCCTCGTTTATGTGCAAAAGCAACACCTATAGCCCGTTTAAGCTTTGACGAAGCCGCTGAAATGGCCACCTTTGGCGCAAAAGTATTGCACCCAGCCACTATTTTACCAGCCAGCCGTAGCCACATTAATGTATTTGTGGGTTCTAGCCGTGAGCCAGAACGCGGTGGTACGTGGATTGAGCGTGAAAAATCGCAGCAGCCGGGTATACGCGCTGTAACGCAACGTAAAAACCAAATATTGCTTACTCTTAAAAGTCCTGAAATGCTATTGGCGAGTGGCTTTTTAGCCCGCGTGTTTACTATTCTAAGTGAGTTTAATATATCGGTAGATTTAGTTACTACCTCTGAAATAAGCGTAGCCATTACGCTCGATAACGCGCCTAATGCCTCGCGCCCAGAGCTTGAGCAAGCGTGTTTAGATAAGCTTGCTGAATTTTGCCATGTATCGGTTGAAAACAACTTAACGTTAGTAGCGCTTATAGGTTCAGAAATACAGCTTCGCCAGCACGAAATGAACTTAATGAATGTTTTAAAAGAGTTTAATATTCGTTTAATTTGCCACGGTGCAAGTAAGCACAACCTTTGCTTTTTAGTAGAGCAGAGCGAGTCAGATACCGTGGTACAAGCTATACACAGCCGCCTACTTGAGGCATAAAAAAGCTAAAGTATAAAGTCTGTTATTAAAAAGCATCGCCAGTCGGTGCTTTTTTTATGCGCTACAGTTACATCAAAGTTATTACTTTCAATTGAGGCACAGTTACTTGATGCACTCAGTGTTGCCGCATTTAACTCATTAAACACATTAGGGCTAAGCAATTTAGCAATAGGGCGGCTGGTGGCTTTAGCAAGCGACTCTTTTAATGTCCAAATTCTAAAAAAGGTATTAGCTTGGGCTTGGGTATTACTTGGCTTGGTAATTAGTGCTATTTCGTCTGGGTGATAAAAATGCTTAGCGAGCTTTTCAAACGGGCGCTTTAGGCTTATTTTTTCAATATCAAAACCAAACTCAGTTTTCGCTAAGTTAAGGGCTACGCCAACTAGACCATGAGAGTGCGAAATACAGGTATTAAAAATGTCGCCACTAACATGCAGTTGTAGTTTTGCGCTCGCTTCGTCAAATTGAGTGCTCATACTATTTAGCGTTATGTTAGCGTATTGTGGCTGCGTTATTTTAACGAGTTGTTTTAATAATATGCGAGAAGCCAAATACTCTTGTTTTGCTTGCGCTCTTTTACGGCGGTTTATAACGCTTAGCTCAAACGGGCTTAAGTAATCAGGTAAATTAAATTTACTTACATCAAGCGCCGTAGCATCAAATAATAAAATACTGTTATTAGCTAACGGTAAGTTTGTTATTTGAATAGGGGTAATACTTAAGGTGTTTTTAAAATAATGTGCGGTCATAAATGCTTAAATTGAGTGAGCCGCTGTAATTATGAGCGGTTAACAGAGCTTATTTATACAACGAGCAATTTTATTACTCAGCTGGCATGAAATATGGTTTAATTCACAACTATCAAAATAATAACAGATTTGTAGATGTATGGCACAAGTGCGTGATGGCTTTCAAAGCCGATTTGGTTTTGTTTTAGCCGCTGCTGGCGCAGCAGTGGGTTTAGGTAATATTTGGGGTTTTCCTACGCAGGCAGCCAACCATGGTGGTGGTGCATTTTTACTCGTTTACTTTATTGTCATTTTTTTATTGGCATTGCCGGCGCTCTATACTGAGCTTTACTTAGGTCATAAGGCACAAGCAAATCCAGTAAAAGCCCTTGGCGATGCATGGCAAAATACTAATAAAAAAATAGGTGCTGCGGCAGGTTATATTGGCCTTGCGGGCGCTGTGGTTATGCTTAGCTTTTATTCTATTGTAGCTGGGTGGATGCTTTCATACGCCATTGAGCCCATAACCTCATTTTTTGGCTTTGATGCCGCAAGCGACTTTTTACATAGTGACTCGGTGCTGCGTAATTTTGTATTTACGCCACTTATGCTTATTTTAACAGCCAGCATTATTTTAAAAGGGGTTAAGTCGGGTATTGAAACCTGGTCACGCCGTTTAATGCCGTTGTTACTGGTTTTATTAATTGGCTTAATTGTTTATATAGCCAGCTTAGATGGCGCAAGCGAAGGTTTTGCCGCGTATTTAATACCTGATTTTAGCCAAGTGCTCGACCCAAATTTAATTATTGCAGCAATGGGGCAGGCGTTCTTTTCGCTCTCATTAGGTGTAGGTTGTATGATGATTTACGGCTCGTACTTACAGCCAGATGCAAATCTGCCAAAACTAACCGCAAGCGTTGCACTACTCGATACAAGCGTGGCATTTTTAGCCGGTTTACTCATTGTGCCTGCAATTTATGTAGCGCAACATAATGGCGTTGAAGTGTTTAACGGTGGTAAATTAATTGGCGAAGGGCAGCTTATTTTTGCCATTTTACCAGAGCTATTTAACACGATGGGCGAAATTGGTTTATTAGTCGGCTTGTTGTTTTTTGTACTTATGTCGATTGCATCGGTTACATCAACTATATCAACCACTGAGATCCCGGTTGCCTTTTTAGTCGAAAACCATAATGTGAACCGCACTAAAGCAACGTGGGCAGTCAGTTTAGTCGTACTTATATGTGCAAGCGCGATTATATTAAACTTTGATTGGTTATTTGGTTTGGTAATTATGCTGTTTACCCAATACCAATTACCGCTTATGGGATTATTTTACTTTATTACAGTAGGTTGGATGTGGCAGCGTGGGAATAAATTACATGAAGCAACAACAGGGATTCACTATTGGTTTGCTCAGTACATTCGTTTTGTGTGCCCAATATTAATGACCCTGGTATTTGCTAACGTAGCCTTTGGGTGATTATGGCTAAGCCATAGAGCTAGCATTAAAAATAGATTAATAAAGCGAAGTGAACTTATAAACTCACTTCGCTTTTTTGTATCTATTTTAAATAACTTATAAAACCTCATTAGTTAGCGGCTTACTTTCACAAACTTCCAGCGCGTTTTGTATAGTTGTATTAGCAATCTCGGTAAGTGCTTCTTGGGTAAAAAATCCCTGATGACCTGTTACTAATACATTTTTAAAACTGACTAAGCGCGAGAATATATCGTCTTGATTTATTTCATCGCTGTGGTTTTTAAAAAACAGCTCTGATTCTTGCTCGTACACGTCGAGCCCTAAATACCCCAGCTTTTTAGTTTTAAGTGCGTTTATACACGCTTTACTATTAAGCAGCGCGCCACGTGAGGTATTAATAAGCATAACGCCGGGTTTCATTTTATTAAATGCTTCATCATTTATTAAGTGGTGAGTTTGTTCGTTCAGTGGGCAGTGCAGTGAAATTATATCGCTTTTAGTGAGCAGCGAATCTAAATCGGTAATAGTGTAATTACCAGGTTGTGCATATGGGTCGCACACTAAAACGTTTGCACCAAATCCATTTAATATATTACAAAGCGCAAGGCCAATTTTACCGCAACCTATAATTCCAACCGTTTTGCTGTGCAGGTTAAAGCCTAATAAACCGTTTAAATCAAAGTTGTCTTCGCGTACGCGGTTATAGGCCTTATGCGTTTTACGGCTAAGCGTAAGCATAAGTGCAATACAGTGCTCTGCTACGGCTTCTGGGCTGTATGCGGGTACGCGTAATACGTTCATGCTATTTGCTTTTGCAGCAGGTAAATCTACGTTATTAAACCCCGCACAACGTAGTAAAATGGTTTTTATACCAAAGCTTGCAAGCTGCTTTATTACAGCGTCATCAACGGTGTCGTTTACAAATACACATATAGCATCAAAGTCTTTAGCTAAAATGGCGGTGTTTTGATTAAGAGATTGCTCTAAATAAGTAATCGATACACTACCTTGGCCTGTAATGCTTTGCTCAAAAAAAGGCTGCTCGTACTTTTGGGTGCTAAAAAAAGCAATGTTCATGTTATTGGCTCCAACGCTTATATGCTCATCTTTATAACATTAAACTACTTTTAGGTAATCCGCTTTAATAAGCGCCACTTTATTGTTTTAAAATAACTAAATGCCTTTTAATGCTGCAAAGTTTGTTACTATTTTTGGGCTTTTTTTACCACTCGCTTTTTTTTGCAAGTTGGCTTCAATAACGTGTTTTAGCGTTTCGGGCTTGGTACGTGGTGCGTAACGCGCAACTAGTTGCCCTTCGGTATTAATTAAAAACTTTGTAAAGTTCCACTTTATTGCGCGGTTTTGAGAAATACCACGCGTATGCGATTTTAAATAATTAAACAGTGGGTGTGCTTCAGGGCCGTTTACCATTACTTTCCCAAACACCTCAAACGATACGTTAAATTGCGCTTGGTAAAAGTCTTTAATGGCTAAATTATCAAGAGGCTCATTTTGACCAAATTGATTACACGGAAACGCCAATATTGTAAATCCGCTGCTTTTGTATTCTTGATACAGCTTTTCGAGGGCGCTTAATTGCACCGAAAAGTTACACTTACTGGCTGTATTAACAATAAGTATGGTTTTGCCCTTTAACTGGCTAAGAGGAAAACTTTCACTGTTATAAAGTGGTGCGTTAAATTGATAAATGCTATCCATAGGTTACCTACTTAATTTCCAAATAGTGGAAATTTTATAAAGACTTTCATTCGCTTTTTCGCTACCCGATTGACATAATCGAGGCCTAGTTTCTAAGTTATCAGTTTAATAGGTCATTTTTATGTCAATGAAAGTCGCATTTATAGGTTTAGGCGTAATGGGTTACCCAATGGCGGGTCATTTAGCAAAAGCAGGGCACAGTGTATGTGTTTATAACCGTACTACAGCTAAGGCCAAAACGTGGACAGAACAATACTCTGGTTGCTTTGCGCCCACTCCACGCGAAGCGGTAAGTAATGCCGAAATAGTGTTTATGTGTGTTGGTAACGATGACGACTTACGTTCTGTAGTATATGGCGACGACGGTGTTTTAGCGGGCATGCTGCCGCACACTGTTTTAGTTGATCATACAACAACCTCAGCTGAAGTAGCCCGTGAGGTAGCAGCAAAAGCGGCGCTGCAAAATATCGACTTTATAGATGCGCCTGTATCGGGCGGGCAAGCGGGCGCTGAAAATGGTGTTTTAACGGTAATGGCCGGTGGCAATGAAACTGTATTTGCAAAAGCACAGCCTGTAATGGCGGCATTTAGTCGTTTTAGCCAGTTGCTAGGCGAAGTTGGCTCTGGCCAATTATGTAAAATGGTTAATCAAATCTGTATTGCCGGCGTAGTGCAAGGCTTAGCAGAAGGCCTACATTTTGCGAAGCAAGCAGGCCTTGATGGCGAAAAAGTAATTGAAACCATATCAAAAGGCGCAGCCGGTTCGTGGCAAATGGAAAACCGCTACAAAACAATGTGGGCAGGTGAGTACGAGTTTGGCTTTGCGGTAGATTGGATGCGTAAAGATTTAGGTATCGCACTTGATGAAGCTAAAAACAACGGCGCTACTTTACCGATGACTGCAACGGTCGATCAATACTACGCCGATGTACAAGCCCTTGGTGGCGGCCGATACGACACCTCAAGCTTACTTGCACGAATAGAAGCGCTGCATAAAAAATAACGTTTCACATTTTCAAGATTAAAAGCTTCGCTTTTCACGTGAGCAAGCTCTACGTCTTGTATCTCTCATTGGTAAATGAGAGATGGTATCTACCACCAAGGTGTAGATGTGGGGTTTACTTGTAGACGCGAAGTTGGCTTGCGTGACGGGCAAGCCCATAATAATTTAATCAAAAACGCGACGCTTTAATTACTAAAGCGTCGCGTTCTTATATGCGTTATACAAACTTAAAACAAATTACATGCTCTGCGCGTAGTTATAAAGCGCCTTTAAAATGGTTAGGTTCTTTTCGCTGTCGTCGTGTTCATGGGCCAAGTTTTCAAGGGTGATCATAAAATCTTGTGCGCTAATTGAGGGTTGATCTTCCCCGTGCATTAACTTGTTTTGACAATACTGGCGCCATTGATCAAGTTCTTGCTGGTTTAGTGTTTCTGGCCAGTTTCGTGCACGGTATCTAAACAGTAATGTATTGAACTTTTTATCTTCAAAATCTAAATTTAAACCCGCGAGCTCGTCTGGCTTAGTATCGCGAATAATCGCAAATTTAGCTTTGTCGGCGTGGCTTGTAAAGCCATCGTAAAGTAAGTAATCAACATTAGTGGTTGCGCTGTAATCGCCTTTTTCGTTAAACACTTCGGTTACTTTATCGCGAAGCTCGGTATTGGCTTTTAAAATAGCTAAATTAGCGAGGCACTGTTCGCGGTCAATTCCTAAACGGGCGGCGTTTTCAGGCAATAACGTTTTAGCAGGCGCTAAAATAGGGCACTTATTTAAATGCACCAGCTTTAAACCAACAGGTAAATCGCCCTCGGCTAAATCTACGCGTTTGGTGTATAAACGTTTACGTAGCTCTTCAACATTTAAATCAAGTAACACTTGCGGGCTTTGGGTTAAATCAAAACAAATAACGGCGTTTTTATTTACCGGATGAAAGCTCATAGGCGCAACCCACGTTGTACAACCTTGCGTTGCAGGAATACGCGATGATGTATGTACAAGCGGCGTCATGTTAAATACATCAACTAAATCGCCAAGTGCTTTTTTATTACGCAGCCCAAAAAAGAAGTTATAAAGCTTTGGCTGTTTTTCTTTTATTAGTTTAGCCAGTGCAATAGTGGCGGTTACATCGCTTAGCGCATCGTGCGCTGCGGCGTGTTCAATACCATTAGCTACAGTTAAATGTTCTAACTTAAAGCTTGGGCTGCCATCTTCTTTTAACGGCCATTCAATGCCTTCAGGGCGCAGTGCGTAACAAGCACGTACTAAATCAATAATATCCCATCGGCTATTGTTATTTTTGTATTCGCGCTCGTATGGGTCGTAAAAGTTACGGTAAAAGCTATAACGGCTTACTTCGTCATCAAACCGAATACTGTTATAACCGGCAACACAGGTGTTTGGCACGCTAAATTCAGCATGAATTTTTGCTATAAACTCAGCCTCAACCAAGCCTTTTTTCATCGCCACTTGTGGCGTAATACCTGTAATTAAACACGCCTCAGGGTGAGGTAAGTAATCCGCTTGCGGCTTACAATATTCAATAAGCGGCTCGCCAATAATATTTAAATCAAGATCGGTACGAATACCCGCAAACTGGCTCGGCTTATCTTTTTGAGGGCTCGCCCCCCAAGTCTCGTAGTCGTGCCAGTAGATTGTTGCTTGATTTTGCTCTTGATATGCCATAGTAAACCCTGAGTAGTTAACTTAAAAACGCCTAAATATGCGCCAAGTTACTAAAATAATGAATTATTTAGATTATGGCATATGGGCGAGGGAGTTTATAGGTTTGGTGTTGAAATGGTGTGTGAGATCTAAGTAGTCTCGATAATAAGTGTAATACATCTCAGATTTTTATTAAAAGTTAATCTATATGGAATTAAAGTTAATAAGAGGAGCAATTTGTAGGTTGCAATATAGAATTATTAATTCATTTGAGATGACACATGTTCACGCTATGATGATTGGATAAATATATAATAAATAATTAAAAGGAATAGTTAGGCTATGGAGAGTTCCCAAGAAAGATTTGAGTACTTGAAAAGTAAAAACTACACATTGAAGCTTTTGCATGAAGAACTAGGTAGAGATATAAATATTCGAGACCCGTTACCCGCAGAGCCTGTACTTGCTGAGCAATTATTATGCTCTCGCTCTGAAGCTAGGGAAGCCATTATTATTCTAGAATGCTTTGGTTATGTAAGTTGTCGAAGTCGTTCAAATAATATTATTGTTAAAAACTTTAATGAACCCCCAAACGACACATATCAATATTTCAAAAAACTTTATGATTCATCTGAAGATTTTAAAAAGTTTTATATTAGCCTGGATGGTAAATATAAAGAAGGTGATAATTTACCGGGCGAAAGGGTTTTAGCAAAGAGTATTAACTTTAGCCGACAAAAAGCTCATGAGTTATTAGTGAGGTTGGAGTGCTTTGGTTATTTAGATATAAACCATGGGAAACCCTGTAAAGTCTTGAGCCACCTCTAAGGTTTATGAAACTAAAGTTTGCTATTTTCTGGAGGGATAAATTAGTGCCTCAACTGAAATTAGGCTGAATTAATGAAATTTGTAGCCAGAATCTTAAGTAATTTGGCATTAGACTAAAGTCTATAAGTTAATTTTCTTCACTTATTGGTTTTGTTTTAATCGTTTGTCGTTTTTATGGTAATTCTCTAAAGTTCAGTTGTCGGCAACAAGCACGACTTAACCAAACAGGATTATGACCATGAAAACACTTATCAAAACTATCGCTCTTAGCTCACTACTTACTTGTTCAGCTGCTGCAATGGCTGATCAAAGTGATTACAAATTAATGGTTATCGAAACTGCAACGGCGCCGCAGCCACTTGAGCAATCATTTAATAGCTGTGCACTTAATGTTAAGTCAAAAAACTATGCACAAGCTGAAGAAATTTGTACAAAAGCAATCGCTCTCTTAAAAGATGCAGATGGCCCAAAATTTAAAGTACGCCAGCTTACCTCTTACGCTCTAAGTAACCGTGGTGTAGCGCGTTTAAAATCGAATAACGAAACTGCTGCATTAGCCGATTTGTACGAAGCTAACCAAATGTCTAACAGCACTATGGTATCGCACAACTTAAATCGCGCTAAAGAAGAGCTTTCTTTATAAAAGATTGCTTATAAAGTGTTTTATAAAACACTTTAATTAAGCGAGAGTACAAAAAAGCCATGTTAGGTTAAACCCTTATATGGCTTTTTTGCGTTTTTGCTATTTATAAAAAGTACAAATGCAGTGCTACAGTAAGCCTACTTATACTAATCGCAATAATACCTAAGCGTTTTGAGGCGCTAAAGCGAGGCTAGCTGAGTTAAAAGTTGCTCATTGAAAACTGCATGAATGCAAAAGGTAATTCAATGCAGAAACAATTAGTGATAACAACTAAACAGTGATGTTTTGCCTTGTTTATGTAAGGCTTTAGTACCTAAAACAGCTAAGTTGATTAAGCGAACGGGTATTTAAAATAATAACCAATTACTATTTATGGATAAATTAATATGGAACCTACCGTCGCCTCTTCAGGCACTTTAACTATATTTGAAATTAGCGCGATATTTTTATCGATTACTGCATTACTCACCTATGTGAATCATCGCTTTATTGGTTTGCCAACCACAATTGGTGTAATGGTTATTTCTATGCTGGTTTCTATTACCGCGATATTTTTGGGCTTTTTAGGGTTTGATGATCTGATAGATTATGAGGTGAGCTTACTCGATCAGCTTAATTTTACGGAGGTTTTACTTGATGGCATGCTCTCTATGTTGCTTTTTGCCGGGGCGCTGCATGTAAATGTAAGCGATTTAAGGCGTTATAAATTACCGATTGGTATTTTGGCATGTGTGGGTACGCTTGTATCTACCATTATTATTGCTGGCGCGCTTTATTTATTACTGCCATTACTTGGCTTTGATTTATCGTTTATTTGGTGTTTATTATTTGGCGCGTTAATTTCGCCAACCGATCCGATTGCTGTTATGGGTATTTTACGCTCAGCGGGGGCGCCTAAAAGTATTGAAACTGTAATAGCGGGTGAGTCGTTATTTAATGACGGAATAGGGGTGGTGGTATTCGTTTTATTACTGGGTATTTTATCAAGTGGTGATATTCCTACAACCTATTCTGTAGCGCATACGTTAGCTGTTGAAGCGGGTGGTGGAGTTATTTTTGGATTAACACTTGGTGGCATTTTATATTACTTACTTAAAAGTATAGATAGCTACCAAGAAGAGGTATTACTTACTCTAGCAGGTGTTATTGGCGGTTATGCGCTGGCAAGCCATTGGCACCTATCGGGGCCACTTGCGATGGTTATGATGGGGTTGATGGTGGGCAACCATGGCCGTAATTTAGCCATGAGTGATAAAACACGTCATTACGTTGATTTATTTTGGGAGCTTATTGACGAAATTTTAAATGCCATTTTGTTTGTTTTAATTGGGCTTGAAGTTGTAATGATTGCCTATTCGGGCAATTTATTAGCCGCTGCTGTGTTAACCATATTAATTGCTTTATTAGCACGCTTAATTGTTGTGGGTATAACAACCACCACTTTTAATAAGCAATTAGCATTACCCTCTGGTGCGTGGAAGGTATTAACGTGGGGAGGATTGCGCGGCGGTATTTCGGTGGCGCTTGTTTTGCAGCTTCCTGATGGTGCAGAGCGAAATATTTTACTTACCTTAACTTATGCTGTGGTGGTGTTTTCTATTTTGATCCAGGGGTTAAGTGTTGGCAAAGTTGCTAAAAGTATTCGTAAGTAAACTTAAATAAATTAGTTGTATTTTATTTATACGGTTAATGTTGCAAAAAATAGAGTGTTTTACTGGCATGACCTAAATTTTGTTTAGGAATCAGTTGCTAATAAGGGCTAATTGTTACTCGATTTTATAACAAATTAGCTCACGTATTAGACTAAAGTCTATAGGTTAATTTTCTTCACTTATTACGTTTGTTTTTCTCGTTTGTCGCTGTTGAGCTAATACTCTAAAGTTCAGTTGTCGGCAACAAGCACGACTAACTTAATTAGGAAAAGCAAACCATGAAACGTACACTTTTAAAAACCATCGCTCTTGGCTCATTACTAACTTGCTCAGCAGCTGTAATGGCTGATTCAAGTGACTACAAACTAATGGTTATCAAAACCGCTACTGCGCCATTGCCACTTGAAGAGTCATTCAATAGCTGCGCACTTAACGTTAAATCTAAAAATTACGCTCAAGCTGAAGAAATTTGTACAAAAGCTATCGCACTTTTAAAAGATGCTGAAGGCCCTAAATTTAAAGTACGTCAGCTTACATCTTACGCGTTAAGCAACCGTGGTGTTGCACGATTAAAAGCGCATAACGATACAGCAGCTCTTGCCGATTTATACGAAGCAGTACAGGTTTCTGAAAATTCAATGGTAACGCATAACTTAACTCGCGCTAAAGAAGAGCTTTCTTTATAAGAAGCTCTAGCTAGCGCAAGTTTCAAAAAAGCCCCTGCAAGGTATGACCTGTAGGGGCTTTTTTGTGCACGATATAAAAGTTCACCGTTGTTTGCAGACCCTCGCTTGCAAAAAACTTCATACCTAGACTCTTATTTAGATAGATTTAGTATTTAGCGATTGGCTAATGTTTTATTTTTTACCTGTTTTTTAGACGGTTATTCTGTAAAATCACGCATTAACATTTGTGAAAAAAATTTACACTTGTGATTAAGGTGATTATTCAACTAAATATAATACCAATCCGCATAATTAAGAGATCTATTTTGAGGATGGAAAAACGTGTTGATAGCAAGGAAAAAAATTCGCTATTTAGTTGTTCTAAATGAGAATTTTTTAACGCAGATAGCGACACGTTTAGCCCCTAAAAATGATTAAGTATTATTGCGGATTGGTATAAGTAGGAATTATGATTTTTTATATTGTTGGGTTGAGTACATTGGTTATTATTTTGTGTTTAGCTATTTATGTTATTTATAGCAATGTACGCACAAGCCGAGTAAGAAAAACAAAAGAATACAATGTGTTATTTGATAAAGATACCATTGTGGATGATCTTATTACTCAACTTACTGATAAAAACCAAGCCCAAGCAGACGAGCATAAAACAATTAAAGGCAAAGAAGAGATCCTTGCAACATTTATTGAATTGCATCGCTCAGGTAGTTTTTGTGCGCATTTAAGCGAGCAAGAAATTATTTACTTTGTTAAGAAAAAATTAAACATGGAGAGTAGTAACAATGGATAACGAAAAAGTAATCCCAGCAGAAAAAAACGAGTCGTTTATGAGCCGTTTTGGCCGCCGTAATGTCATTGTGGTGTCGTCAATTGTTGTTGTATTAGCGGTTATTGCCACGCTTACATCACAGGTTGTATCGTGGAACGAAGCAGATGAGCGATTAGTACACCAATCAGCATTTACTGGTAATTTAACGGTGATAAATCAGGCTGGCCCTTATCTAAAAGCATTTGGTACTACCTCTGCTTATAAAAAAGTAATTTCTATTAACTTTACTGGTGATAGTAGTGCAACAGCAAGCGCGATTGTACCGTTAATTCCTATTCGCTTTTTAGATACAACAACCGGTGGTGCCCGTGGTGTGTCGCGTTTTAGATTACCGGGCAATGTGCCAGCTAGTGAGTCTGGCGCATTACGTGGTTTACTTAAAATACACGAAGAATTTGGCTCACAAGAAACTCTAATTTCTAACCTACTAATGCGCGCCACAACAGAGAATGTTAAAGCGTCTGCACGTATGATGTCGGTAGAGCAACATTACTCAGGTGGTAATGGCCAATTAAGCCAAGATTTTTCTGATCAGCTAACCAACGGTATTTTTGTGACCGAGCAAATTATTAGTACTGGTGAGCGTGATAAAACTGACGATTTAAGTAATTTGAGTAAACAGCAACGCGTTACTATTAATATTAAAAAAGACAGCGAAGGCAATGCACTGCGTAACGCACCTATTTTAGGCGCTTACGGTATTACAGTAGTTGATGCGAGCATTATTGATATTGACTACGAAAGTAAAGTTAACGCACGTCTAGAAGCGCAAAAGCAAGCGGCTGCAGATGAAGCGCTTGCGCGTCAAAACCTTAAAAAAGCAGAGCAACAAGCGCGTACAGAGGTTGCACTAGGTGAGCAAGCCATTGCTAAGCAACGAGCTGAATCCGAAAAGCTAAAAATTAAAGAACAAATTGATGCTGAGCGTATTAAAGCAAATGCGATTATTTCAGCACAGCAACGTGTAGCGGTTAAAGCGGAGCTTGCAAAAGAGCAAGAAGAGATATTAAAGCAACAACGTTTAGAAGCACTTGGTATGGATGTGTTAGCTGAGGCACGTTTACGTGCTAAGTCGGCAGCGCTTGATCCTAAATACGTTTTTGATGAAACATTAAAAGCTGAGGTGAAAATTCAAACTGCTTTATTTACAAGTTTAGGCAATAGCCGCCTAGTACCTGAAATTGTTATTGGTGGTGCAGGGCAAGGCGAGCAAAGCAACGGCTCTGAATTTATGCGTTTACTCGCTGCTGATGCCGCTTTAAGTCTTAAAAAGCGTTTAGAAAAAGAGAAAAAATAAACGATTTATTAAATTCAAAAGTTATGCTTAGCTTTAGGTTATAAAGACTATACAAATCAAAACGCTGTCTGATATTTCAGACAGCGTTTTTTATTGTATGCAATTTGCTATTGTATTGTGCAGATAAGCCTATATTTTGTAAAAACAGTTTTTTTAATTACACGGTAAAAAAGAGTGAGCAGTATTGATGGATAGCAGAAATCAGCTTAATTTAGACTTAGGACAAGAGCATATTACCATCCAACGTCGCTATGAAGCGCTGGGAGCATTTAACGATTTTTTGATTGCAGTGTGGTTTTTAATTGGTAGTTTTTTCTTTTTAAATGACTCATTAATAGAAAGCGGTACGTGGTTATTTATAGCCGGCAGTGCACAATTGCTTATAAAGCCTGTTTTGAAGTTGATAAGCCTAGTACATGTTAGTCGGGTATTTCACTCAAATAATGTACCTTAAATACGACTCACAATGCGTTCAGGTAGTATGGTTAATAATTTAAATTAACGACTATTAATATTAAGGATAAAGCTTTGAAAGTACTCAAGTGGGCTTTGGCCGCAATCATTATTTTATTAATAGTGGGTTTACTAATACCCGAAAAAATGACGATTCCAGTAAAAGGTGCCACAAGCAAAGATTGGAACCACAATACGTTTTGGTACGAGCCTTGGGGCAGATCGGGTGTACACAAAGGCATTGATATTTTTGGCACTAAAAACACGCCCGTTGTTGCCTCAACAAACGGTATTGTTATATTTGCAGGTGAGTTAACCCGAGGTGGTAAGGCGGTTGCGGTACTTGGGCCTAAATGGCGCGTGCATTATTTTGCACATTTAAATGACTACTATGTAAGTGCAGGGGATGTAGTTAGCATACACAGTCAAATTGGCTTACTGGGCGATACCGGTAATGCTGCAGGTAAACAACCCCATGTGCATTATTCTATATTATCGCTTTTGCCTATGCCGTGGCTTTTTACATCGCAAAGCCAAGGTTGGAAAAAGATGTTTTTTTTAAGCCCACATGAAAAGCTAACAGCTAAGTAACTACGCTATTTTGAGGTAAGCTATTAATAGTTAAAGGTTAACCAGATACAGCGATTAACTGTAACTAAGCTTTTTAATAAGTAAATTACATACCTTTTATCGCGGGTGTTAGACTAAAGTCTATAGGTTAGATTTATTCACTTATTAGGTTTGTTTTTATCGTTTGTCGGGAAGGGTGGATGTATCTAAAGTTAAGTTGTCGGCAACAAGTACGACTAACTAAACAGGAAGATAATCATGAAACGTACACTTTTAAAAACCATCGCTCTTGGCTCATTCTTAACTTGCTCAGCTGCTGCAATGGCTGATCAAAGTGATTACAAATTAATGGTTATTGAAGATTCAATAACAGCAGCCCCAGAATTTGAACAGCCATTTAATAGCTGTGCACTTAATGTTGAATCAAAAAAATACGATGAAGCTGAAGCGGTATGTACAAAAGCCATTGCTTTACTTAAGCAAAGCCGTGGCCCACGTTTAAAAGTACGTGAACTTACATCGTTTGCATTAAGCAACCGTGGTGTTGCACGCTTAAAAGCAAATAAAGATACTGCTGGTATTTCTGATTTATACGAAGCAGTACAAATTTCTAAAAACTCACTTGTATCTCATAATTTAACTCGCGCTAAAGAAGAGCTTTCTTTGTAGGCGAAAGTTAGTAAAGCCCCAGTTAGCTAGCTAACTGGGGCTTTTTGCATTATGAGAGAAAATACTTCAGATTCCTTTAAATTGCCTATATAGCAGTAATCCCCACCCAAAATGTTAATTAATTGTTTTTTTTCATCTTTAGCCGTACTCGCGGCCTATTTGTAACCTATTGAATAATAGTGTTTTAAATCGCACAATTAATATTGTTAGTTTTCCATCATTTTTAAAAATATATCCAATCGCAATTTTGAATAGTCGATTATATCTAAAATCGGGACTTTTCTATTTTAAGCCATTGTAAATTAAACCTTTATTAGCAACATAGAGCTTTATATTTATGTCCTTTTTATTTAAAGTAATTAGAATATTGCTGATTCAGCTAGCATTAATGTTTATTTGATGTGCTCACGATTAAGTTGAGCAAGTTGTTTTTGCGCGTTAGTTACTATTTCTAATTAAAAAAACTATTTAAGTAACAGCGCTTTTTAGGGAGCTACGCAATTTTTGCGTAGGTAAAAGGATTTAAAAATGAAATTCAAATTCAATTGCGTAGTTGCGTCTTTTATTGCTGCAACTATTAGCCTTTCTGTTACCGCCGAAGATATAGAGCTTTACGTAAACCACAACGTAGAAACCGATGAAAAGCCTCGAGTTTTAATTGTATTCGATACATCTGGGAGTATGTGGAGTAAGCTTCCTAATAATGGGCCAAGAAAAATTGATGCCGCTAAAGATGCAATGACCGACTTGGTTAATAATAATGAGTCTATTGATTTTGGTCTTATGCGCTTTCAAAGTAACTATGGCGGTTATGTTATGGCTGAGATTGGTTCTTCAAGAGCTACGGTTAAAAATCAGATAAAGAGCTTACCTGCTAGTGGCAGTACACCAGTTACTGAAACATTATGGGAAGCTTATTTGTACTTAACTGGCCAACAAGTTTTATATGGGTATGAAGAATATTCAGGAGATGAAGATTTTTTAAGTAAAACTGTTACTTATGAAAAAAACCATTATAACAAAAAGAAAAAAGTAACCACTCTTACATATATTTCGCCATTCGGAACTGATTTAGACAGCGATGAACGCTGTGATAATTCTATTAACCTTATTTTAATGACGGATGGCGATCCTCAAAGTGACACTGAAAGTAATAATGATATATACCATCTTTATAAATCTAAATTTGGTTCAAACCCAAGTACAACAAGTGGAAGTTATTTAGCTGCTCTAGCACAAATAATTCACGGAACAAGTGACGTAGAAGTTGATCTGTACGATAGCACACCTGAAATTGCGGATACTGGTAGAGTCTTTACCATAGGTTTTGGCAGTGGAATGAGTACTAATGGTAAAAAGCTACTTGAAAAAACAGCTCAAGTCGGTGGCGGAGAATATTTACATGCCAATACTTCTGCAGAACTTTCAGAAAAATTAAATAGCACCATTTCTAAAATAAGAGAGGTAAACGATACCTTCTCCTCTCCAACTGTAGCGAGTAATAATGTTGATCAAACTCGTAGCCGCGAAGCTATATACTTTACAATGTTTTACCCTGAAACCGGTGCTCGCTGGGGTGGAAACTTAAAAAAATTGGCTATGTCGGGCTCTACTATTGTTGACTCTGATGGTAATGAAGCAATAGGTGATGATGGCTTAATTAAAGAAGACGCTCGAACGTTTTGGCTGCCTACTAATAAATCAGCGGACGGTAATTTAGTAGCACAAGGCGGAGTAAACTCTTTTCTTTCTACCTTAGATGGGCAAGGTCGTAAATTATATATAGATTCAGGCGGTAGAATTGTCGATTTTACCTTCGATAAAGTAAAAGAAATTTTAAATATTGTTTCAGAAACCTTAGGCGGTTTAATACCAGGCACAGATATTTCAATTTCTCTTAACGATATTAATTGGGCAAGAGGCATAGACGTTGACGATGAAGATTCAGATGGCTCATATGTTGATCAGCGCTCTGATATTTTTGGAGATCCACTTCACTCCAAGCCTGTTTCTATAGATTACGGTGATGGTGATATACGTATCCTTGTAGGAACTAATGCCGGCTTTTTACATATGTTTAATGACAAAGGCGATAGCGTTGAAGAAGAGTGGGCTTTTACACCAGCTGAGTTATTAAAAAATATACCAGCGCTTCGCTCAAACCAAGCTAACTCTAAAGTGTACGGTATGGATGGCCCAATTAGTGTGTACTTTAATAACCAAAGCCTAAATAGCAAAGGCTTAAATGATGGTGTTGTTGACGCATCACAAGGTGATGAAGTTTGGGCGTTTGCCGGAATGCGCCGTGGTGGTAATAATTACTACGCACTTGATATCAGCACTCCAGATAAGCCAAAACAATTATGGAATAAACCCATTGTTGGAGGCTCTGAAGATTTTAAATACTTAGCTCAAACATGGTCTAAACCACAAATAGCGTACATAAAAGCGTTTGGAGATGAACCGCTATTGGTATTTGGCGCAGGCTACGATACAAATAAAGATGAAGCAATCAGAAGCGAAGACGAAACAGGACTCGGCATTTATATTGTTAAAGCGAGGACCGGTGAGAAGGTTTGGGCATTAACGCCTGAAGATAATAACTTTCAAGGAAAGCACAGTATTGCAGCTGATATTGCAACGCTTGACTCTGATTACGATGGCTATATAGACCGCTTATATGCAACAGATACTGGCGGTAATGTATGGCGTGTAGATATGCCAGGGTCAGATAGAAATGACATTTCTTATTTTAAATTAGCAGAACTTGGGAGCTCATTAGCTTCACAAGACAGGCGCTTTTTTTACAAGCCACTCGTTGCACGTACTATGTTTAGTAAAGCGAGTAAAACTACAAACGAAAATGGCGTTGAAATAACAACACGATTAGATACGCCATACGATGCAATTGTTATTGGTAGTGGCAACCGCTCAAACCCGCTTGCAACTAACGAGCAAGATCATTTGTACATGATCCGTGATGAGCATACTGTTACACAAACATTTAGCTCAGAAGATAAACCTACCGCTATTGTTCCAAGTGATTTAATGCTTATGAATGACGACCCGTTTGGAAATGCATTAGATAACGTTGATGACTTTGTGGATCTAGAGGTTGACCTTGCTGGCTTTAAAGGTTGGCGTTATGAGCTTAGTAATGGCGAAAAATCGCTAGCAGCGGCAACCGTAGTTGGTGGTGTTGCCTATTTTACTTCTTTTACACCTGCGCTTGAGTCAAATAAAAACCAGTGTTCGTTAACGGGTGGCGGCGGGGCTATGTATGCATTTCACTTGCACTATGGTACTAAGGTTTACGACCAACTTAAATTTACTACCAGTTACGATGTCCCAGATACTGCTCAATTGTATTTTGGTGAAGGTGACTCATGTATAGACGCTAATAATAATGGATTATGTGATGTTCCAACACCTGATGATGGAACCCCAGACGACGATGGCCCGGGTGGTGGCTACGAGTACGAAGAAACAATCCCAGTGAGTCAGGTTAGTCAGTTTTATTTAATTGGCCCTAGCCTAACAGGCGAGGGTGCGGTTAATCCAATAAGGCCTGTTGAAATTACAGGCCCAGGTTTAACGGTTGTCGATGGCAAAGTTAAGTTAGTTAATGATAGCGATACTTTAGGTTTTGGTTTTAAAACTCAGCAAACTTATATTTATAAACGCGAAGAGTATGAATCAGGAGATCAATAATAAGCTTCCTTAATTTGTAAATTAGTAAAGCCCAATATAAAAAGTTGGGCTTTGTTATTTTTATTATACCGCTTTAAATTTTTAACTAGCATTAGTAAATAAACACTGTTAAAACTTATTCTCGTTAGTATAAAATACATACAACTCAAGAGTGGTTACATAGCTTATTTAAGGCCAGTCATATTAAAATTATAAAAGTCTGGCTTACAAAATGAATATCTCTAAAAAGCTTTTGCTCATTGTTGTATTAACGTGTTTAGAAGTAAGTATTACTGTTTTTTCGGCATTTGAAATAGCCAAGGGAGCGCAGTTTCATCAGCTCAATTTTCTTCATTTAAAGTATATAAATCAGCTAGACAAAGCGATTGATCAAATACAGCCAAACACTAAAATTAACTTAGCAGCAATAGAGGCGAATATATTAGCGATTCGTCAACAACCTATGAACTGTTTAAAAGCGGCCAATGCATTAAATAAGTTAGTAATGAATATTATTGATACACGTCATGCACTTACGCTTTGTAAGCAAGATGTGAAAAGGGCAAATACAACCTTACAGTCTGTGAATGATTACAAAAATGATAAAATTAATCGGGCCGAATTTTTGTTTATTCTTAACCATGCTTTAGATGAATTTAACGATAACTCAGAGCAATTTGAAGGGCCAATTACAAAAACTGTATCGTTTATATTTGTTACTTTTATCCCTTTAGTCATTGTTATTTCACTCTTTAATGTTATTTATATTAGTTATTTATCGCGAACTATTTCAAGCTCTATTCGAAATTTAACTACGTTATTGTCTAGTAAATCTAATAAAACAGATTTAGAAGATAACTTTTCAAAGAGCACACCTGATGAACTAAAAGAGCTAATAAGTGCTGCTAAAAAAAGAATTGAAAACGATTTTCTAAATATAGAAAGCAGTAAAGAGTTAAAAGCCATTGTAAGTAGCCAAACCGATTCATTACAGCTAGCAAACGATGAGCTGGCTCAGTTTGCTTACAGAGCGTCGCATGACTTAAAGGCGCCATTATCTGCGGTTAAATCTTTATCGCGCTTTATAGTTAAAGATATAGAAAGCAACGACACAGCCGAAGCCATCAATAATGCAAAAACTATAACAAAGCAAATGGAAAAATTAGAGTCGTTAGTCGTTGATATTTTACAGCTTGCTAAAGCCGATATTGGTAATGAAGAAAGGTCGCCTATTAACTTTGAACAGCTTATTGTTGATGTAAAGGAGCGTTTATATTGGCTGATGCAAGATATTCCTTGCCAGCTTGAAACACACATAAATCTCGAGGTAGAAATAATCTCAGATAAAGTGCGCTTTACACAAATAATTGAGAATTTAGTCTCTAATGGCTTAAAGTATTACGATAAAAATAAGCCATCACCTTTAGTAAAATTAGACATTAGTAACAACGAAAATAGCATTATTATTGTTGTTTCTGATAATGGAATTGGTATTCCTAAACCCTTCCAAGCGCAAGTGTATGGCATGTTTAAGCGCTTCAACCCTGAGTTATGCAGTGGGTCTGGTTTAGGTTTATCGATTGTTAAAAAGCATGTTGAATATTTTAAAGGTGAAATTACGTTTCAAAGTTCTGAGCAAGGCACTATATTTAAAATAATCATAGCAGTGGATAAATTATAATGACAAAAATCAAACCACCAGTTCTTATTATTAATTCTTGATACGAGTTGCTTTAAAATCTCATCTCCGACATTGTGGCCAAGGGTGTCGTTAATATTTTTAAAGTTATCTATGTCAATCACAAGCAGCGCTACGCTATTTTTACTACGTATATTACTGGCGATAGTTGATTTGAGGATTTCTTCAAAACGGTAGCGGTTAGAAAGCCCTGTTAATTGATCTCGCTCGGCCATTCGCTTAACTGCAAGGTAGCTTTCTAACATGCGTTGTTCTGATTCGAAGCGTTTTTTAGCAAATAATATCGCTTTATTTAAGCTTGCACTCGTTATATCACTTTTAGGTAGAAAATCCTGGGCGCCTGCTTCTATACACTTTAATGCAAGTGATGGGTTTTCAGATGTGCTGATCATTATTATGGCAGTATTACCAAGGTTTGGTTTCGCCCGCATTTCTCGCAGTAATTCTATGCCGTCTTCTTTGGGCATAGAATAATCAAGCAAAATCACATCAAAATGCATATCTTCAATGGCATATAACCCTTCAGATACTGATTCTACTTCGGTAATACTATGAAGTTGCATACCGTCCGTCATCAGCATTTTTCTAATTAATTTACGATCTACTATATCGTCGTCAACTATCAGTATATACATGTTCTTCCTTAGAGTCGGGAGTCGTACTATGGCTAGTAACTATTATTACTGTATGTATGGTTTTGCTTGTTTTTAGGCCAAAATACAGTAAATGTAGTGCCTGATTTTCCGTCGGAGCTAACCTCTACCTTGCCGCCAAAATTAGTTACGTGTTTTTTTACGACTGAGAGGCCGATGCCAGTGCCTTCTATTTCATCGCGAGAGCGTAATGTTTGAAACAACTCAAATATAAGTGAAAAGTATTTGGGGTCTATACCTGGGCCGTTATCACTTACCTCAATAATGTAGTGATGCACTGATTGCTTTAAGCTTATATTAACTTCACCGTGCTCTTTATTATTGTGTTTTATAGCATTACTAATTAAGTTAAGAATAACCGTTTTAAAAGGCACCGCAGGAATATTAATTAAAGTATTATTTGTATCGACAGTGACGGTTATTGATTTTGGAATATCTAAAAGCTGCGCTACATCTTCAAAAACAGATTCAAGAGATATACTCGTTAACGTTACATCGCACTGATCAATTCTTGCGTATTTTAGTAAATCTTCCAGTAGTGTTTGCATACGATTGGCACGACTAATAACGAGTTGGAAGTTTTCGGCATGCTCCTGAGGGAGTAAATCTTTACAATCATCAGAGATCCATTCAAGCAGTCGCTTAATGGCATTCAAAGGTGCTTTTAAATCATGTGATGCAATGCTTGTAAATTCATCGAGATCTTTATTGGCTTTAGTTAATTTATTAATTAAGCCTTCTATTTCACTTAAGTCTCTACAAACACACATAATATAAGGTGCGCCGGTACTGTCTTCAAAACGTTTTTTTGTTGTTTCTACAGTAATATATTGGCCATTGGGTGCATGTAGTTTTTCAATGACTTTACTTTGCCCGGTTTCGAATGCAATTTTGTCTTGTGCTAAAAATGCTTCTGCATCTGCTTCATCAAAGGACTCTATGGTAGTGAAGCCTATAACCTTATCTTTTAAATGTGCGGGGTACATATTTAAAAAGGCGTCATTCGCATACACTATTTTAAACTCTTCATCTTTTACAAAAATAAAATCACGGTTTAGCTTAGAAATAGTCGCTTGTAGCTCGTTTATTTTTTCTTGCTCTATTATTTTTTTACGGTTTTTTAAGTGATTTACTATATTTTTTTGCAAAACCTCAAGCGTAGTCATTTCTTTTTGCGACAGTGGTTGATCATTTTTTTTATCAAAAATAAGCCAACCAAATTGAAGCTTGCTAAATAAAATTATAGGGGCAGTTACTCGCCAAGTGTAGCTGTGAGCACTGTGTGAATTTTGCTGGGGGATCTCAATTAACCTGCACTCATTACTAGTGTAAAGTGCAAGCTCAGTATCGCTTACGTTTAAACTTTCACCATAGTGCGCTAACTTAATTTTATGCTCAGGGTAATTGGCGACGATTGCACAGGATTTAGCACCAAGCAAGTTCACAGCAAGCTCGCATACGCTATCTAGATTTGTTTGAATATTATCTTCAAGTAAAACGTGCCACAACTTGTAGGGATTTACTGATGGGGAGCCTATGTAAGATTCAACAGTTGGCATTAAAAGTCCTTTTAATTTTAGCCTGAATTTAGTTTACAGTGAATTAACCTTAGAGTAGCAGATTGTTGCAGATATGTGTGTTATTTTGAAGAGGATATTTGCGCTTTATATAGCAATAATAAATAAATCAGATAAAAAAGTGTGTTTGTTAAGCATTTTTATAACACCCCCTTAGTTATAAGCTAACTAAGGGGGTGTTAAAGCTTAACCTGCGACAGGTGTTTTTCCGGCATGTATGTTAGTAATACTTTTAATAAACATATAAATACAGGTGCTAATTAGGCAGCCTGCTAAGTAAAACACAATACCGTTTGGCGCATTAGACAAATGTGCGCTTAGCATTGGGCCAAATACCGAACCTATACTGTAGCTTAAAAGCATAATTTCGGTTGCCGACACTATTTTTGCCATAGGTAGGCTATCGCAGGCAAGCGTAATAGCAATTGGGTATAGAGCAAAGCTGCAGGCGCCTAGTATTAAATAACTTATTATTAATCCGGCCAAGGTATTTGCTTGTAAAATACCTATTGCACCTGCTGCGCCCACTAAACAAAACATACCCATAAGTAAACTTTTTTCCAGGCGAGTAGATAAGTAGCTAACCAGCGGTTGCACTAACATTCCACCTAAAATTATTACAGCCATTAGCGTGCCAGTGTACTGCGCCTGCTCTGCTTGAGATGCAATATAAACAGGCATTAAGCCATAAATAGGCCCAAGTAATAAGCCTGAGGCTAAACAGCCGAGCATAGCCGGATGGCTTAGGTTTTTAATCTCTTTTAAATATAGTTTTTGTAGTTGTTGTTTTTCTGGTTGGCCTTTAGTAATTAATAAAGGCGCCAAAATAGCAAAGCACAATAACGCAGCCACAAATAAGTAGGGTGTAGCACCTTGTGTACCTAGCGGTCCAATAGCGAGTTGCCCAACAGCGCTGCCTCCATATAACGAGGTCATATATAGGCCTAGGCGTTTAGCCCGTGATTTTGCTGTATTTGTCATAAGTAGCCACGATTCAACTACAACAAACACACCTGCGACAGCAATACCTGCAATAAATCGAGCAATTAGCCAACTAATAGCGTTCGGTAATGCTAGCTGGGCTAACACACTCAGTATTAATAAACTTAAAAACAATATAAACGCAAAGCGATGGCCTACTTTAACCACAATACGTTCTATTGTGGTTGCGCCTATAAGTAACCCCAAATAAAAAATACTAGCAAGCCATGGAGCTAGGTTTTCATCTAATTTGAATGCAGATAACGAAAGCGGAATTAAGCTCATTAAAAAGCCAGATGCTATGGCAAAAAAAGATAAGCCAATAACGGGTGCTAGTGGGTTGTTAGGTGCATTGTAGGCGGCAGGTTCAGCCATTTTTTTTTAGACTCGGTGAGTTAAATAACTCCAGTTTTAAATTGTAAGGAGTTACTTTAGTAATAAAATTTGCGCGAATTTAGAGCTAATTGATAGATAAGTAAAGTGATTTCTGGCGTTAAATATACAAATTAATTCTTAAGTGAAATTTTAGATCTGGAATACTGTTTTTGTAGTATTTTTATGAGGTTATTGTTTTATATTTGTTAGCAATAATGGTTAAAACCCCAACTAGAATTGGGGCTTAATTATGATGTGAATAAAATAATAAGGCAGAGCTTTAGTGCTAGCTAATATCGGGAGTTGAATCGCGTAAAATTAACTTAGGCTCAAACACCTGATTTACCGTTATGCCGCTTTTTTTATAAATATCTTTAAGCACTAAATTTGCTGCTGCACGGCCCATTTCGGGTACTGGGTTATCTATTGTAGTAAGCGTAGGGTAAAGGTAATTGGTAAAAATAACGTTATCAAAACCAATTATTGCTAAATCTTTAGGTAAATTAAAGCCATGCTCGCGGGCATACTTCATTGCACCCGATGCCATTTCGTCATTGGCGCACACAAGAGCCGTAATTTGCGCTTTATGTTGAATAAAATGACGTAGGCCATCGCTGCCACCGGTTTCTTTAAAGTCGCCCACATAATACAAGCTTTCGTCAAAGGTGAGGTTATATTCTGCAAGCGCCTTTTTGTGGCCTTTTAAACGATCTGAGGCATCTTCTTTAAATTGTGGACCGGCAATATAAGCAATACGTTTATGCCCTTTATTGATCATAGCTTTTGTTGCAAGGTAGCCACCCATAACATTATCGAGACTAATGCAGTTTTGCTCTATTTCTTTAACGTAGCGACTCATTAAATAAATAGGGGTTTTACCTTTACTGAGCTCAATTAAGTACTCGTTAGATACCGCTTCTACGTGAGCAATAATGGCGTCGCAATTACGGCTAGTTAAAAATTCAAAACCGTTTTTTTCTTTTTTTTCATCACTGTGGCCGGGCGTAATAATTACGTGTTTACCAGCTATACGTAATTGCTCTTCAATGGCCGACATCATTTGTCCAAAAAACGGGCCGTCTAACTCAGACACTAAAATGCCTACACTGTTAGTACGGCTTGATGCTAAAGAGCGTGCAATAGAACTTGGCTGATAGCCGAGCTCTTTCATCGCCTCTAACACCTTTTTTTTCGTTTTTTTACTTACGTAGTCGTTGTCGTTAAGCACCCTAGATACAGTTGATAAAGACACACCTGCCATTTCTGATACTTGATAAATAGTCGCCATTTATATCCTAGCTTGTACGCATTTGTTTTTAATAAAAATTTATAAAACATAAGTTGTGATTAAAAGTTAATTTACACATTACTGCGCCTAATTGCTAAATCTTCTGTTATTTTTTGGGTCATTGCGGGTGTAAGCGGATAAATAAGCATCAACGCGGCGCCTAAAAAAGCAAAAGCAGCTGGGATCCAGCTCATTAGTAACTGCATAGCGGGTAGGGCGTGGTTAATTGTAAGCTCATCCATACCGTTATATCCATAGCCTGCAAGTACCACTAATACGAGTGCCCCAGCAAAACCACCACCAGTTTTTTGCACAAAGGTACCTGCTGAATAAATAAGCCCGGTAGCACGGCGTTTATTTTTCCACTCGGAGTAGTCGGCAGAATCTCCTAGCATGCTAAAAAACAAAGTAGGCATCATGGCTGCAAAAAATTCAGCCGCGCAGCCAAAGGTAAATACAGCGACAATATTATTGCTAGGCACCCAATAAAATGCAGTGGTTAATAAGCCGCTTAGCAACAACGATGCAATAAATAAATTGCGTTTGCCCATAATTTCAGCCAGCTTGCCTGTAGCAAGTGCACCAAATATAGATACTATTAATAAGGCAATAAAATATTGCCCTGCCATTAGTTCATCAGCAACGTGGTACTTAAAGTAATAAGCAATAACACCGTATTTTATACCGTTAAACATCATGGTTAAAAAGCCAATACCTAATAAAACAAGCCAAGGTTTATTTGTTAGTAAATCGACCATATCGCGCTGCGAACCGGTTAGGTTTTGTTTATTTTTATTAAGTAGTTTTTTTATAACAACAGTCATTGCCGCCATAACTAAAGCAAAAAATAGCCCGCTGTATAAATCGCGATAATAAAAAAACAGTGTTGTTGATAACAAAGGTAATATTATAAATGGCAGGTTTTTAGTTAAATCAAACAGTTCTGATTTTAAACACCCTTGCTCTGAAGCTGGCGCTATTACGCGTTCTTTAGTGCTTACAAAGGTAATAACCATGAGCGCAATAAGTAAACTTGCGAACAAATACATAGTGAGCTGATAGCCCTTGGCGTTATCACCGCCTCCAAAATAAGCGACTAAGTCGGGTAAAAAGCCCATCACTAATAACCCGCCTGTAAACGCGCCTGCAAATCTGAATCCTGATAGCTTTGTGCGCTGGGTGTCATCGGGGGTCATTACGCCCATAAGTGCAGAGTAGGGTACGTTACTGACTGTATAAGCAAGTGTTAAACCAATATAAGTAACGTAGGCATAAATAAGTTTATTGGTTTCGCTAAAGTTTGGTGTGGTAAAGCACAGCACCATAAACAAACCTAAAAAGGGCGCGGAGTAGAGTATCCACGGCCTAAATTTTCCAAAGCGCGACTGCGTTCTATCGGCAATCATGCCCATAATTATATCGGTTACACCATCAGATAATCTAACCACTAAAAACAGCATGGCGGCCGCTGCAGCCGATATGCCAAAGGTGTCGGTATAAAATACCGCTAAATAGGCCAATGCGCCGCGCCATACTAAATTAGCACCCGCGTCACCCATGGCATAACCGACTTTTTCGTATAAAGGGAGTTTGTTCACAGTGTGTGTTCTTATTGTTATGAGCCGCTAATTTAGCGGCTAGTTATTAATTTTCTATACGCTTTACCGCTGGCTTTAACGGTGCGTGTCTGGGTATCGTAATCTACATGTACTATACCAAAACGTTTTAAATACCCTTCTGCCCATTCAAAATTATCCATGAGGCTCCAAGCAAAGTAACCATCTACTTTAACGCCTTGTACTGTTGCATTATGTAGAGCATTTAAATGTTCATGGTAATAGTCAATACGGTCGTTATCGTTCACTTCACCGTCTTTAAATTCGTCAGCCATAGCTGCGCCATTTTCGGTAATATAAATAGGCGGTAGGGTGTATTTTTCGTTCAACGATACAAGTAACTCTGTAAGTGCTTTAGGGTAAATTTCCCAGCCAATATCGGTCATTGGGGCTTTGTGTGGCAGCTCATGATAAAAGTCTGTTTCGCTTGCTTGATAATGCATACGGGTATAAAAATTCACGCCTAAATAATCAAGTGGCTGTGCAATAATGTCCATATCGCCTTGTAAAATATCAGGGCGCTGGGCTTTAGGTAATTGGTTAATAATATCAGGGTATTGACCTTGCATTACTGGCTGCATATACCATTGATTTATGTAGTCATCAGCAAATGCAGTGGCGTTCAAATCTTCTTCGCATTGGGTAACTGGGTAGCAAGGCGTAAAGTTAAGCACAATACCGTTGAGTGAATTAGGGCTATTTTTAGCAAGTACTTGCATCGCTAATCCGTGGCCAAGTAGTAAATGATGGGCAGCTTTTCGCCCGTATTCTCGCCCAACAATACCAGGTGCATGTACGCCAATTTCGTAGCCTAAATAAGAGCTACAAAATGGCTCGTTTAGTGTTGCGTAAGAATGTACTCGCTCACCAAAGGCTTGGGTAATTAAATCGGTGTAATGTGCAAATTCGTAAGCCGTGTTTCGGTTAAGCCAGCCGCCTTCGTCTTCAATATGTTGTGGTAAATCCCAGTGGTACAAAGTAACAAATGCTTTAATATTACGACGTTTTAGCTCATCTAAAATATCGGTGTAAAACTTAACGCCTTTAGGGTTTAAATGGCCTTTTTTGGTCATTACACGCGGCCAAGAAATAGAAAGCCTGTAGGCGTCTACACCTAGCGACTCAATTAAATCTATATCATCTTGCCAACGAGTGTAATGCTCACAGGCAACATCACCATTTGAATTATCAGCAATTTTACCTTCTTTACTACAAAAGGTATCCCAAATGCAGGGGAGGCGATCTGCTGCGCCACCCTCAATTTGAAAAGACGCTGTGGCCACACCGTAAGTAAAGTGTTTGGCTAAAAGTTGTGAGCCACTAGGTAAAGATAATTGTTTCATTAAGCGAAAACCCCTGCTTTATTTTTAGTAAATTTGCTTTTATAAAGTTAAAGTTGGAAGCGCTTCCATAATTAATTTGATTAATCGCCGGGTATAGTATTTAATAACTTTCAGGAAGCGCTTCCATATTTAGGTTAGTGGCTATTGTTTAACAGGTCAATAGTTATATTTAAATAAGCAAATTACATTATAAAAACACACCCAGACAACACAGGGCCATAACAATGAAAAAAAGCTTAAACACAAAAGCATTAAAAATTCTTTCCCTTTTAGTAGGAGGAATATGCGTTTTAACAGCCTGTAATAAACAGCAAACGCAAGTTAGTAACAATCATACTAACGCCTCGGAGCATGAGCAGGGCGATATAACACTTTGGCCAACTCTTAAAAACAAAGTACAAAAAAGTGCCGAGATTGAAAATACAATTGCTGGTTATTTAAAGTCGATGACGCTTGAGCAAAAAGTAGCGCAAATGATCCAACCAGAAATTCGCGATATAACCGTTGAAGATATGCGCAAATATGGGTTTGGATCTTATTTAAATGGTGGAGGCTCTTTTCCTGATGCTAATAAGCATGCTACTCCTGCTGAATGGATAGCGCTTGCAGAGAGTATGTATCAAGCATCGGTTGATGATACGCTTGATGGCAGTAAAATCCCTACCATGTGGGGCACCGATGCCGTACATGGACATAATAACGTCATTGGTGCGACGTTATTTCCGCATAATATTGGTTTGGGTGCTGCTAATAACCCTGCGCTTATAGAGCAAATTGCAGCGGCAACAGCGGTAGAAGTAATGGCTACAGGAATTGATTGGGTATTTGCACCTACCGTAGCTGTAGTGCGCGATGATCGCTGGGGCAGAACCTACGAAGGCTATTCAGAGGACCCTGCAATTGTTCGCAAGTATTCAGCCGCTATTGTAAATGGCTTACAAGGTAGAGCCGACGGCGACTTTTTAAGTGATAAACGCGTAATTAGTACTGTTAAGCACTTTTTAGGTGATGGCGGTACAGTGGATGGCGACGATCAAGGTAATAATATAGATACCGAAAAAGACTTGTACAACATACATGCGCAAGGTTATGTAGGTGGCTTAACGGCAGGAAGTCAGTCTGTTATGGCGTCGTTTAATAGCTGGCATGGTAAAAAAAATCATGGTAATAAATACTTACTTACCGATGTACTCAAAACCAAAATGGGTTTTGATGGCTTTGTAGTGGGGGATTGGAATGGCCACGGGCAAGTTGCCGGCTGTACTAACGAAAGCTGCCCACAAGCGGTCAATGCGGGGCTTGATATTTTTATGGTGCCTACAAGTGCTTGGAAACCACTTTATAACAATACAATAGCGCAAGTAAAAGCGGGTACTATTCCCATGGCTAGAATAGATGATGCCGTTGCGCGTATTTTACGTGTTAAATTACGCGCAGGTTTATTTGAAAAACCAAGCCCTGCCAAGCGTAAATTCTCAGGTAAAGTAGCGCTAATTGGTGCGCCAGCACATCGTGATATTGCCCGCCAAGCGGTGCAAGAGTCTTTAGTACTGCTTAAAAACAATAACCATATATTACCGATTAACCCATCAAGCAATATACTTATAGCAGGCGATGCGGCCAATAATATTGGTAAACAATCGGGCGGTTGGAGCATTACGTGGCAGGGCACTAACAATAAAAATGAAGACTTTCCTGGAGCCACCTCTATATATGCCGGGTTAAAAGCGCAAATAGATACAGCAGGCGGTATCGCTATTTTAAGCCCAAATGGCACTTTTGATACCAAACCCGATGTAGCCATTGTTGTATTTGGCGAAGAGCCATACGCAGAGGGGCATGGTGATAAAGACAACCTTGAGTTTGAACGAGGTAATAAACGCTCACTTAAAATTTTAAAAGCGTTAAAACAGCAAAATATACCGGTTGTATCTGTGTTTATATCGGGTAGACCAATGTGGGTTAATAGCGAGCTAAATGCATCTGATGCGTTTGTAGCTGCATGGCTTCCTGGGACTGAAGGGCAAGGCATTGCAGATGTTTTACTAGCGGATGTAAATGGGCAAGTACAACATGACTTTAAAGGTAAGTTATCGTTCTCTTGGCCTAAATCGCCACTGCAAACGGCTGTAAATAAGGGCGATGAACATTATGCACCGCTACTACCTTATGGATTTGGGTTAACCTATAAAGATAAAAGTACCCTTGCCAATAACCTAAATGAAGACTCAGGTGTTGATGTAAGCAACCTTGCGCCGCTGTCTATATTTAATGGTAGCTTTAAAACGCCGTGGCGTTTGTTTTTAAACTCTAATAACAAGCAGCATCAAGTGGCTAGCAATAGTGTAAAGCTTGGCGGCATTACTTATCGTACTGAAGATAAAACCATTCAAGAAGATGCGATGGCGTTTAATTTTATAGGCTCTAGCGCAAGCTATATCGAAATTAACAGTAACTTTACTGAAGACAAAGTAGCTTACATTGAGGCCAATTCAGCGCTTAGTTTTAGCTATAAAATAAATACAATGCCAACAGAGCAAGTACAGCTAGGTATGAAATGCGAGCAAGGCTGTGGTGGCGAGCTTAATATAACCAATGAGCTTAAAAATTCAGCCTTAAATACATGGCAAACCATGAGTATAGATTTAACCTGTTTTGCTAAAAAGGGCGTTGATTTTGCCAGAGTAACCAGCCCGTTTATTATTAAAACGGCAGGAGAGCTTAGCGTTTCAGTTGCAGATATTAGCTTTAAACCACAAAGCGCAAATAGCGCCACGGTTAAGTGTGAGTAATAGCATGTTTATAAGTTAAGTTTATTGTGTGTTGCCTCAAAGCCCTTTTTTAAGGGCTTTTTTAAGGGCTTTTTTTTAAAGAGGAGATTTATGCAGGGCAATATTGTTTTAAAAATTCATGATGCGGCGGTAATTGGCTAACGCGCTGTTCTATTTGCTGTTTAATACCGTGTAAAAAACGGGTGAGTTCTTCATTGTTCATCATGCTAGCTATTAAGTGGTGCTGTTCAGGCCCAATACCTTGTCCAAGCATAACTTGTACCCAAGAGTCGACTCTAAAAATATCACCATCGTCTAAAAATACACGGCCAGTTTGTTTAAACAAATCAATTTTATGCTTAAGTGTTTTTGGCACTTCCATGGCGCTACAGTGTTGCCAAAATTCGTTGTCATCGCGATTAGTTACTTTGTAATGCAGCACAATAAAATCGCGAATATTTTCAATTTCGCTTTTAAGTTGTTTGTTGTATTCATCAATGGCGTGATTGGTTATGCCATTAAACGGAAATAAACGCATAAAACGAATAATACCCGACATAATTAAATGAATGCTGGTGGACTCAAGTGGTTCAACAAATCCACTAGCAAGACCTAGCGCAAGGCAGTTTTTGTTCCAGCCTTTTAAGCGACGCCCAGTTTTAAATTTAATAACACGGGGTTCAGTAAGCGCTTCACCTTCAATGTTATTTAGCAATAACGCTTTAGCTTGTTCGTCATCCATATATTGGCTGCAATACACTAACCCATTGCCTACACGATTTTGCAGCGGTATACGCCATTGCCAACCACTTTTATGGGCAATAGAGCGGGTAAGTGGCAATACGGTATCGCTGGTTGATTTTGTTTGTACTGCAATGGCGCTATTGCATGGTAATAAGTGCGACCAATCTTCGTAGCCCGTATGCAATGCTTGCTCTATTAATAAGCCTCTAAAGCCGGTGCAATCTATAAAAAAGTCGCCGTTTATTTGCTCGCCACTATTTAAAAGTAATGATTCTATATGGCCTGTTTTAGCGTTTTTTACTACTTTTTGTATTTTACCTTCAACACGCTTTACACCTAATGGCTCTGAAAATTCACGTAAAAACTGCGCGTAGCGGGTAGCATCCATATGGTAGGCGTAGTTAATAGGGTTTTGTTGGTTAAACGCAAATTTACCGGCTTTAGCCGCCTGCAGCTCGTAACAGTAATCGCCAAAAGGGTTGTTTATTCCTAAAGTTTTGCCTTGTAGCCAAAAGTGATGAAACTCACCCGCCCAACATTCTTTGCCCGTTACGCCAAATGAGTGAATATAACGCGTGTTTTCATCGCCCCAGTTTTCAAAGCTAATGCCTAATTTAAAGCTTGCTTGAGTGGCTTTCATAAAAGCTTGCTCATTTATACCTAGCAATTTATGAAACGTACGAATAGGCGGAATTGTTGCCTCGCCAACGCCTACAGTGCCAATATCGTCAGATTCAACAAGGGTAACATGTATATTTTTGCCAATTAATTTTGCAAGTGCAGCCGCGGCCATCCAGCCTGCAGTACCGCCTCCCGCTATTACTACGTTTTTAACAGCATTTGTTTTAGTCATTATGTGGCTGCCTATTATTAGATAAAAGATAATTTAAAAGCTCGCGGTTACTCGGTAAGCCTTTTAAGTATTGCGCTATTTTTTCACGGTTTTGCTGATAATAGTAATCCCCAGCACGTGGGTCGTTAAATGCATTTTGTGCAGATACAGTTTGTGTATTAAAGCCCATGCCGTATAAAACATACTGGTAACTACTTGATGAAAATACTTCTTCGTTTTCAATAAAGTCAAAGCGGCTAGGGGGCTGAAATTGCCACAGTTTTAGTAAATTTTTTAGCCGCTCTGGTGCAGTTGTTAAATCGCGAATGTTTTGCCAGTAGGGGGTATCGTCGCGTTCGCTTAGCACATAATGAAGTTTTAAAAATTCGACTACACGTTGCCAACGCGTGCTAAAGCGGTCATTAAAACGCGTTTCAAGCTGGCTCATATGCGTGCGGTTTTGTGGTAGTTGCTCGCTAATCATGCTAATTGAAAGTTCAACCATGGCAAGTGCAGAGGCTTCTAGTGGTTCTAAAAAACCAGCTGACATACCCACGGCAACACAGTTTTTAATCCAAAATTTTTGCCTGTATCCAGGGCTGAATTTTAATACACGGTAATTAAGCTGCTCAGCTTGTTGCTCGCTGGTACTTTTAGCTATGTAGCTTTTTAAAGTATCGGTTGCGCTTTCATCACTTTGGTATTTACTACTAAACACATAACCTGTACCACGGCGTGTGGGCAGGGCTATATCCCAAATCCAGCCGTTACCTTGCGCAGTAGAGAGCGTTGCTGAGGCAATATTTTGAGTAGGATGAAAGTTAGGTATTTGCGCCGCAACAGCGCTATTATTAAATAAAATATGATCTTGCGCTATAAATTCACTTTTAAAATGCTCCCCAATTAAACGCGCACGAGAGCCTGAGCAATCTAAAAATAAATCTCCTGTTATATTGCCATTATTATTGGTTTTTAATGAGGCTATATAATCCTTTTCGTCATTAATAACCTCGGTTACATCGTCAGTAATATGCGTAACGTTTAAGTTTTTAACGCTGTGATTTTTTAAAAATTCAGCAAATTTACCTGCATCTAAGTGGTAGCCATAGTTAGTAACGGCTGCATATTCTGGGGTTTGTAATTGCTTTGGCGCAAGCGCTGCTTGGCATACAAAGCTTTGCATATTAACTACATCAGCAAACTTTTGGGTGGGCGCTATGCGTTGCCAACTTGCGTGTAAATTAGTGTGCTCGTAGCCTTGAGGGTTCATAAAAGGGTGGTAGTAGTTTTCTCCCTCGTTGAGGTTGCGCCAATTTATAAATTTAGAACCTTGCTTAAAGGAGGTGTCGCATTGGGTTATAAAATCAATTTCTTTAATGCCAATGCGCTGCAACGTGTTACGCATTGAAGGCCACGTGCCTTCGCCTACACCTAGTATTGGCACATTTGCTGACTCAATTAACGTGACACTTAAATGTGGATGCTCAGCAGCTAATAAACCCGCGCTTAGCCAGCCGGCTGTGCCGCCACCTAAAATGACTATTTTTTTTATTGGTTTGGTCATGAGTTAAAACCCTAAACTTGATAACACATAAACTATATCGTTTTAAATACAAAAAAGCCGCTAGTAAAAACTAACGGCTTTGCTTTGTATTACCTTTAGAAGTTGTAACGCATACCAATATTGTAGCGTGCGCCTAGTTGTTGCAGGTTCCATAATTGCACTGAAGTTCGGCCATGTTCGCGGCTGTTTTGCTCAGTAATATTTATACCTTCAACAAAAAACGAAAGCTGTTCGCTGTAGTTGTACGCAACGTTAAAGTCGATTTGATAATACTCTTCAGTAAAACCTGGCTCGTTAACGTAACGTGCAGCGCTATTTAAAAATTTATCACGCCAGTTATAGGCAACACGGGCTTGAAAGTCATCGTTTTCGTACATAGCAATAAAGTTAGCTGTATCGCTTAAACCTACTAGTGCAAATTGCGTAGTAGTTGGGTCTGCGTTTACATCAAAGTCTATATCGCCATTAACGGTAGTGTAGTTTGCTTGAACGCCAAAGCCGCTTTCACCAAAAAAGTGTTGAAATGCAATTTCAAAACCATCAATAGTGGCGTTTTTATTGTTAGTAGGTACTTGTGCCGTAAATTCGAGTAGTGGGTCATCGCTGTTAGCAATAACATCGTATGCGGCTTCAAACTCTTCGTAGGTCATAGAGTCAAAATCTACGCCATTTTCGGTGGCGGCAACCATTTGAAATAAGTTTGAATCGGTAATAGCTAGCCCGCGAGATTCCAGCTCTGCAATAGCAGCTTGTGCACGAGGCCCCGCAGTTGCATCACGTAAACCATAGTAATTTTGTGTCATTGGCGTTAAACCAATAAAGTTTTCGATATCTTTTGTGTAATAACCAACCGACACATAACTTGTTTCTGCAAAGTACCATTCAGCCGATACATCAATGTTATCTGACTCAAGCGGCACTAAACCAGGGTTACCAGTTGAAGCCGTGGCGGGCGACGAACCTGCCAAAATTGTTGGACCGCCAGGTACGCCCACAGTAGCGGCAGAGCTTAAGTTATCATACGTTGGGCGGGCAATTGTTGTACTGTAAGAAAAGCGCGCTTTAACGTTTTCGATTACTTCTATGTCAAAGTCAAAGCTTGGTAAAAAGTGATCGTAGCTAGATTTAAGCGTGAAATCCTCTTTGTTTGAGCCAAAGCGTACATTGAAATCGTTATTACCTTCCCATGCTACTGCATTTGGTAAATCGATATTAGCTGTTGAGGTAATGTCGGTAGACTCTTGGCGTGCGCCAATAACTAGGTTATAGGGCATATCGCCAATGTAACCTGTGTAACTAAATTGCACGAACGCGGCGGTTATGTCTTCTTCAATAGAGCGGTTTGTGGCAAATGCGCCATCGGCTGCAAAGTTAAAGCCGTATTGCTCGCCTGCCCAATAACCTATTTGTGAAGCGCTGCCCGTATACCCTTGATTAAATGAACCTGATGTATCGTAATCATCAAACTCAGCTAAAAAGTTGGTAGGGTTTAAGTAACCCTCTGGCAGCTCACCTGGGTTTTCAATACCCCAGTTACCCATAGTGTTACGAGTTAGTGATTGTAGTGAATGGCTTTGCATAGAGCGAGACTCTATACCAAAGTCAATTGCACCGTTTTCAAGCTCGTATTTACCATGTAGCCTAAATTCGGTTACCTCAGACTCTTGGCTTGCAAAGTTTGAGTCTAAAATAGACGTACCCACGTCTGATGGATCTAAGGTGTTATTACAATTTAAGTTATCTCTACGGCAGTCGTTAAAATCGATGCTCATAGAAGGTAGCTCGCGGCTAAAGTCCACTTCTTGTGCGTTAACTACGTTTGCGCCAAGGCCTGCATTAACCCAGCTGCCGTATGGCGCATCGGGTTTACTGGTGGCTTCTGAGTTATGTGCATCAAACATAAAGCTCAACTCAGAGTTAAAGTAGTACTCTACATTTAAGCCGATTGAGTCATTTTTATTTACTTGATTAAGCTCTTGAAACGCTAAGCCTAAGTCGCGAGTTTGTTGATCGCGGCGTTCTTCTCGGTAGTAAATTGGGGTTTTTACAGTGTTGTCGTCAAAGGTGAGTGCGCTTTTGTAGTTATCCATCCATATTGATTGCTCAGCACGCGCTTCAAATAAATCTTGTTTAGAGTAGGTGTAATCAAGCGTAGCTGTTAAGTCATCAATAGGGCTATATTGCAGCGTTAATTGGGCGTTTGTACGCGTGCGCTCTCTGTCGGCTATGGTATAACGCAAATCTGATGGCATTGAATAAAGCTGGCCAATCTCTGGTGCGTTAGTAAGTACAATATCGTCAGCCGCTTGAGGAATAGTGCCGTCATATGCCGATGTATTCCACTGATTTACAAATGCGCCAGTTGATGAGCTATCGCGTTGTTGCATGCTTGCCGTTAACGATGCGCCAAATTTAGCTTCGCTGTCGGTCCAGCTAATAATGCCCGAAAGCTCAGGTGTAATATCATCGCCTACGCGATTAGTTGTATCGTGAAGTGCTTTAACTCCAATACTTGAAACAAATCCAGGGTTATCGAGCGGGCGGGCAGTATTAATATTAATTGTTGCGCCAATACCACCAGATGCAATACTCGCTTTACCTGTTTTATATACTTCTACCGATTTAACGCTATCAGACGCTAAATTAGCAAAGTCAAAAGCACGAGAGCTTGGTGTACCGCCACCCGCTGGCAAAGAAGCTGCCGGCATAGTACGACCGTTAAGGGTTACCATATTGTAATCGGGGCCAAAACCACGAACTGTCACTTTAGATCCTTCACCGTTTGAGCGATCAATCGACACACCGGTAATACGCTGTAGCGATTCGGCTAAATTGGTATCGGGGAACTTACCAATATCCTCAGCAGAAATGGCGTCTACCACACCTGCTGCGTCGCGTTTTAAACGAGTTGATTCTTTAATACTGCTTTTAAAGCCAGTGACCTGAATTACTTCAACGTCTTGGTTTGCTTCTTCTTGTGCAAGCAACTCTAAAGATACAGATGCGCTTAAAATCAGAGATATGCTGGTCGCTATCTTTGTTTTTCTTACAATATGGTTAGCCATTCGGTTTCCCTCGTACTTTTATCATTATTATTAACAGCCAGTATGGAACTGTTTTTGTGTAATTAACAACATTGTCAAATGTGTGGAAGCGCTTCCAGAAAAGGTAATTAAAAATCGCCTGTGTGGAAGCGCTTCCAGAAATGCTAGTTTAATTTTTAAATAGGGTCAACCAAAGTTTTAACAAAATGAGACTAAATTGTTTTTAAAATGTACCCTAATTAAATTAACGTTATAATTTACAATTGGTTATGAATATTGTGCTGGAGTGGTTTTGTTACATCGTTTTAGTCTATAAGGCTGGGTTATTAGTTGATTGAGTTATTAACTGCATTAAAAGTAAAGGGGAAGGGTGTACAGGGTTAAATTAGTTATATAACCATACATAGCGTAAAGGCCGTTTGTCACACACCTAACATACTGCATCGTTTACTGATTATACTTAACCTTAACTCTGGATAATAAATCTATCTCGAACAGCTATTTTCAACGCTAGCTGCGTTAAATTTACTTGCAATAGGCCAGCTATTGGCGCGCAAATTCGCCTTGTTTTCATTGAAAATCTCGGAGCCGCAATGATCAAACTTTACTTATATTTAGCAGCTACTAGTTTAATGTTTACCTCGTTTAGTAGTGTAAGCGTCGAGCAATGTAATGATGTTAGTTTGCAAGTTTTAGGCTCTGGCGGGCCTGAACTTAATGATGGCCGAGCGTCTGCTAGTTACCTTATTTGGCATAACCACAAAGCCAGAGTGTTAGTTGATGTTGGCTCTGGGGCAAGTGTTGGCTTTGATAAAGCAGGTGCAAAATTTAACGATATCGATGCTATTTTATTAAGCCATTTACATAGTGACCATGCAGGTGATTTACCTAGCTTTATAAAAGGTAGTTATTTTACCCAACGTGGCAAAACCCTTGCTATATATGGCCCGCAAGGCAATCACATTATGGCATCAACGAATGAGTACACACAAAATCTACTAGGCGATAAAGGCGCATTTAGATACTTAAGTGATTACATTAATGGCAATGAAAGTTACACCCTTGATATTCGCTCTGTAAAATCCAGTAAAGAGCAGCCATTTAACCACTCCTTACAAAACGACTTAGTGGTTAAAGCATTAACAGTAAATCATGGGCCAATACCGGCTTTGGCATGGCTCGTAAATATTGCGGGTTGTGAACTTGTGTTTTCTGGCGATATGACTAATAAGTTAGGCACATTTACTGAATTTGCCAGAAATGCTGACGTGGTAGTGATGCACAATGCCATTGATGAAAACTCATCAAGTGGGGCTAAAAATTTACACATTACACCAAGCGCAATTACAGCCGTTTTAAAAGTAGTTGAACCCCGTATTACTGTTATTTCGCATTTTATGAATCGATCATTAAAAAATCAGCAATATTTTAATGAATCGTTAAATAAAGCATTAAAAAGTAAAGTAATTTTTGCAGAAGATGGTCTACTTATAGATTTATAGCGGTTATATGAATTAGGGTATTGCGAGCACTTTAGTTTATCGCTATGTTAAAGACTGATTTTTTACATGGACTTTCTTATGCGCATATCTTTTTTAGCGAGTTTTTACTCTTTTGTGCTTATATCTTTGTTTGGTTGCGATAACCAAACCTCTTCGCATAACAAAGCACAACTTGATCATATAATAAAACCTTCTTCAAACTCACAATCAAAAAGCCCAGCTGCAAAAGTTAACGAACCAGCAATTGTTTTAGGCTTACTTGCTACTCATTGCAAAAGCAACGAAACGGCTTATATAAACGCTAAAATGCAAAAAGTATTACGTAATCCAAGTAAAGATAAAGCGTACGCCTTAGAGCCAACCGAAAATGTGCTTTCTGTTTGTCTTGCTAAAGATGGCTCTTCACTGAGCTATCGTTTTGGGCGAATTGACGACATAGGACTTGAAAAACAAGCGAGTACAGATGCTCCTTTTGGCAGCTATTATCGTCAAGTTGGTCGTATTGGAGAAAGTATTTTGTTTTTTAATAATGGGCCGTATCATTATTACATTATAAACTCTGGCGGTATGGGTAGTGGTGTATCGGTTAATGTATTTAAAGACGACGCACTAATAGCGGAGCTATTTTCAGGAAACGAACCCTATAACGATTTTATAGTGGCCACAGATTTATCATTACCAAAAAACCTAGTTAAAGAACTACAGCCTTTTAATCAGCAAATGCAATAAATTATGAGCCCCGAGCAACAACGTATAATTGAACAAGGCGAATGGTTTAAAAACCGCAGCCCTTATTTAAAAAGTTTTTTACTTACGCAAGGTAAAACACTGTCGCTTAATGCTCAGCAGTCTTTGTTTTTACGCGGCGATCAACACGATGGGCTGTATGCTGTTCTCTCTGGCGTAGTCAGAGTGAGTGGCGTAAGTAGTGAGGGCAAAGAAGCTGTGCTTAGCTTTATCGATTCGTCACTTTGGTTTGGTGAATTAACGTTATTTGATGGCGGCTTACGTACTCATGACGTACACGCACAAACAAATGTAACGTTATTTTTTGTACCACAGCGCTGCCTTGGGCAACTTTTAAATGAGCAACCCAAATATTGGCAAGATTTTGGGCTATTACTAGCGCAAAAGCTGCGAGTAATGTTTAGCTCTATGGAAGATCATGCCTTGTTAACTGCCGAGCAAAAAGTCTGTAAACGGCTTTTAATGCTAAGTGAGCATAGCGACGTTAACAAAGCACTTGTTTTGTCTCAGCAACAACTTGCCGACATGAGCTACCTAACACGTCAAACTATTAATCAAATTTTGCAGCACTTAGTAAGCCTTAAAGCGATAAGTTTAGGCTATCAGCGCATTACTATTTTAGATAAGCAAAAGCTAAAAGTGCTCGCTACACAAACGTAGCTATTAGCTATTTTTTAAAAGGTTTTTACAAAGCTCCCTAGAAGCGCTTGTTTATTAGAGTTTGTTTAATTTTATAAATGTCGGGTATGTGACATTGTTGCCAAGTTAACTTTTGCTAAAGTTAGCTTTGCAAATAAAAAAAGGACAACATAATGAAAACCCTTCAACAACAACTAGGTACCTATGGTTTGTACCACCGCTCTAAACGTAATGTGCTCACTCACTTTTTTGGTATACCGCTTATTGTATTTGCAGCGCTGTGTTTACTGGCACGTATTCAAATTCCACTCGGTAGTGTAGTTATAGATGGCGCACAGCTGTTTGTACTTGCCTCTGTTGTTTACTATTTTATGCTTAGCTTTTCGCTTGGGTTTATTATGGGCGTATTATTTACACTATTACTGGTTGCCGCGCAGCCTATAGCAGCTATGGCTTTTTGGCCTTGGTTAAGTATTGGTGTGGGCGTGTTTGTATTTGGTTGGGTGCTGCAGTTTATTGGCCATTACTATGAAGGAAAAAAACCGGCCTTTGTAGATGATTTAATCGGTTTAATTATTGGCCCGTTGTATGTAACTGTTGAGCTGCTATTTTTAATGGGTTTTTATAAAACATTAGAAGGCGAAGTGAACGCAATAGCAGGTCCAACAAAAGCGTAATATCAAGCGACTTAAATATTTAGTTGTTCTTGCGTGCTAAATAAAGCGTTAACCTCTTTATAAATAAGTAATAACTTAACACGTCCTCGCACCTGACAACATAAAAGGCTAAACACATGGACTATAAAAATAAAACAGTGTGGATCACAGGCGCATCATCAGGTATTGGCAAGGAGCTCGCAATACAGTTTGCAGCACTGGGTGCCAACGTTATTTTATCAGCTAGAAGCGTTGATAAACTTAACGAACTAAAGCAAAGTTTACACGGCGATGGGCACATTATTGTGCCTCTTGATTTGTCAGCACCTGAGGCTGTTTTGGCTCAGGTTACTGATTTACTCGATACATTACCTGCTATCGATATTTTAATTAATAACGGTGGGGTATCGCAGCGCAGCTTATTTTTAGAAAACGAATTTAATGTTTACCGCCAGTTGATGGAAGTTAACTATTTTGGCCTCATTGCACTCACTAAAGCGGTAGCGCCTACTATGGTTGCTAGGCGCAGAGGCTCGATAGTCTCAATTAGTAGCGTTGCGGGTAAAGTAGGCTCTAAATTTAGAACGGGCTATTCAGGCTCAAAATATGCGGTAGTGGGTTTTATGGATTGCCTGCGTGCAGAGCTTGCTGAGCATAACATTCATTGCTTAACTATTTGCCCAGGCTCTATTAAAACAGCCATTGCACATAATTCGTTAAACGAGCAAGGAATAGCGCAAAACAAGCCAGAGCACTCAATAGAAAATGGTATGGATGTAAGTGTAGCCGCTAAAAAAATGATCCACGCAATTCATAATAAAAAAGACGAAGTTATTGTTGGCAAAGGCTTAAGTGGCTTAGCGCCTACAATTAAACGTTTTTTTCCTCGTTTATTTAATCGATTAACAGCTAAAACAAACTATAGGTAGCATCGGACGATTTAGAGATATAAAATGCTGTAAATTTGATCAGTTTAGACAAGGATTCTAAATGAAGTATTTATGGCTTGGGCTGTTTTTTATTGTATTGATTTGGTCCGGAATTAACCCGAAAGATCAGTTTACTTGGCTGCTAGAAGTTATCCCCGCAATCATAGGTTTAGTGCTTATGGCAAGCAGCTATAAGCATTTTAAACTCACCCCCATTTTATACACCTTTATTTTAGCGCATTGCATTGTGCTAATGGTTGGCGGCCATTATACCTACGCCGAAGTCCCTTTTTTCGATAACCTATTTGGTAGCGAGCGTAATAACTACGACAAAGTAGGGCACTTTTTTCAAGGGTTTGTACCTGCACTACTAGCACGCGAAATTTTACTGCGCAAAAAGGTAGTAAATGGTCGAGGCTGGTTAATCACTTTTGTTATTTCGATATGTTTAGCATTTAGTGCTTTTTACGAACTAATAGAGTGGTGGGTTGCAGTATTAAGCGGTGAAAACGCAGAAGCATTTTTAGGCACGCAAGGTTACGTGTGGGATACCCAATCAGATATGGGACTTGCGTTATTTGGGGCTATTTTCTCATTATTGCTGCTTTCAAAAGTACACGACAAACAGCTAAAAAATGTTAAAGATTATTGATTCAAATTTTATTATTAAAAGACTGTAAATTATGGCTGTAAATACCCACAATTACTCAATTAGCACAGACAAAAGCAAACTCAACTTTAACGTTATTTATAACTTTATTGCTAACAGCTATTGGGCCAAAGGCATTCCTAAAAGCGTGATGCAAAAAGCGATTGATAACTCAATGTGTTTTGGTGTTTACAGCGCTGATAACGAGCAAGTTGGTTTTGCCCGCGTAGTAACCGACAACGCCACTTTTGCCTATTTGGCTGATGTATTTATTACCCCAGATTTGCAAGGTAATGGTCTGAGCAAGTTACTGGTTAAAACGATAGTAGAGCACCCTGAGCTGCAAGGGCTCAGGCGCTTTTTATTAGCCACTTCTGATGCGCATGGCCTTTATGCACAATACGGGTTTAAACCGATAGATAACCCAGGGCTACTAATGCAAATAAATCCTGCAAATGTGTATGGTGATAGTAAGTAGAGAGTACTTTCTAAAGTGGGGTTATTATTTTCATGATTCACTATATAGCTAATTAGTAAGCTGTTTTTTGATGTTATAAACTTTTTGGCGGTAGATATTAATACTCTTTTAAATACGATATTTTTTTTCATTGATAGAGCATAAGAAAGTACAAATAGAGCCACCCACCAAGCAGCAAATACCCACAATCCAAGCTTAAGTTCACACCATTCTTTAATGTTAATAACACCATATATAAACAAGCCTAGAGAGATGAGTGGTAAAATAAATAAGGAGTAAAAAAGATATTTAATAAAGTTTGATAGAAGTTTTTGATACAGTTTATGCTCATTATCAGAGCGAAACTCGATCATTAAAAAAATACATTGTGAAGATATAAGCAAAAGTATTACTTGTAATAAACACCAGCCTAAAGCCGCCAAAATTGCGATCCATTGCATTGTCATTTTCGTTTTCCTTACCTTTTTACTTTAACAGATTGCTATAAAGCTATTGGTATATTTTACCTTTGTGTTTTAACCAACCACCAACATGATATCCGTTGGGATCTTTATGAGTCCAGTGTACTACGGCCACTTTTTATTCCACTCATACTCTCTATAAAATTGAACATTATCACTTTTCGAAATCAAATTAATTTTTGGGGCTAGGTCAATGTTATGTGCGATTAAAATAGTAATGCTGAACTTAATTTAAGGATAAACTTTTGATGACGCCAGCCTTTATTATCGACGTTTAATATAGGAATCTTTTCGTCAACGACTGAGCATTAACGGATGAATATCAAGCGTCTTAGCAACCTCCTTTATCAAGACATCGTCTCGTAAGCTTAGTTCGACTGCTTTGATTTTGAAATTAACGGGGTAAAACCATGTCTTTCTAGGTTGGGTATATCTAGCATTTTAGCCTCCTCAAAGTGATGAGGAGGTGTCCACTAAAACGGGTGAGGAGCATTTTTCCGTTTAATGTTCTTGTTATATGCAATTAAGCACCTAAACATTAGATGCATTATTATTTGAAACATCATTTTTAAGTGCCAAAACTGCAACAAAGATTAGACCTAATGGCGGCATAAATGACAGTAAAAAACCAATGAAGGTTGTTGTTTTAACATTTTGGGTTTTACGTTTACCGAGATAATAACTTAAGCCAGTAATTACGATCATTGATATGAAAATAAATTGGCCGAGAATTGTTGCATTGATATCCATACGAAACTCCTTTTTGCATATAACGTTCCCATAACCCGCGCCGACCGCAGGGAGGGAACAAAAAAGCGCCGCTTTTTTGCGTCTGGTTTATGGGCTTGTTATGTGTGAACATCAAAGCAGAGTTCCCCACCGATTATATTTACCAATCCAAAATCACCTGATAGATCAAAACCATTTTCTGTTTGGCAGAGTGTATCTATATTGCCATAATCCGTTGAGCCATCAGGGTCTGTGGTTGAAGGCGTTGATTCCATAGACTTTAAGCCATTTATACACTGTAAATTTACAAACTTTAGTATGGCTTTTCGATAACAAGTGCACTCATCATCCTTGGGCTTGGAATAGTGATCGGATTCAGGCCAGATACTTGCTTCTAGCACAAAACAAAGTTGATCACGTTCATGCTCCCAGCTCAGAACGAACGAATCATTAAGGTCAATACCTTTGAATAGATTTATTTGAGTCCAGTCCATAATCATTTACACATAACAACTTTATCAGAGGACACTTTCCTCTTTTTATGAGCAAAGTATGTCCTCTTTATTATTTTTAATATTAATAACAAATACTGTAACACATTGCCAGTTATAAACTTTAAGTCGGGGTGTTCTTTTATAACAGGCAGAAAAGAGGTAAGCATCCTCATTTTTTGACTTAGGAGAAAAAACGCCATCGCTTTAGTAATTGCAGCAACTAAATTTTTAAAAATGAAAACCAAAACACTTTTTTAAAATCATTGAATATCCATTAAAAATGGTGGCGATAACGTAAGTAACGGCCTCAAATACACTTTTTTGTATAAGCTTATTATAAAAGGTGATTTTTGGCTGGTGGAGGCAATAAAACAAAGAGGTGATGAATTATTTACTAAACGCGTCTTCCTTCATTTTAAACAGGGCAGACGCGTTTAATACGAACTTATTTGGCTTTTTTAGCCTCAAGAGTTTCTATTTCACTCCAGATCTTTTCGGCTTCTGCGCTTAACATAGCGTAGCTTTTAATATCGCCTTTACGCTGTGCTTGCATACCTTGCTCTAATTTTGCGTCGTACTCTTTACGCAACTTTTTTGTTGGATCTGATTTGAATATTGAAAACATGGTGACTCTCTTAAATTTACAGTAATTATAGCTTTATCGTACGCTACAAAGAGATAAATAGTTCTTTTAGTGACAAGGCGTTTACCTTATTAAATAAGGCAAACGCTGTATTCATTATACTTTGATGTTTAAGAGGCTTATGTTTAAGGGGTTTACGTTTGTGGCTCTAGGCGTTTAATACCTTGACCATCTATGCCTAAATAAATATACCCATCAGCGCCTTGCGCTAAACTGCGAACTCTGCCTATTCCATCAAGTATTTTATGTTGCTTAACAACCTTGCCCTTTGAGAGTTCTAGTGCGCTAATAAAAGAAAACTTCATAGATGCGAGTAATAGCTTACCTTTCAGCTTTGGGTATTTATCACTCGTTACATACAACATATCGGATGGGGCAATAGATGGGGTCCAATGTAATACAGGCGATTGCATGCCGTCTTTTTCTTGTATGTCGGTAAACGAAGTACCGCTGTAATTAACGCCATAACTTACAACAGGCCATCCGTAGTTAGCGCCTTTTTTTATTATATTAAGCTCATCGCCGCCACGTGGCCCGTGCTCGTGAGACCATAAAATATTATTTTGTTTATCAAACCACATGCCTTGTGGATTACGGTGCCCGTAGGACCAAACTGCATGCTTGGCATTTTTTTGTTTAACAAACGGATTATCACTTGGGATACGACCATCTTGGTGTAAGCGATAAATTTTACCGCCATCACGGGTTAGATCTTGTGGGTTTATAGTGCGCGAGCCGCGATCGCCAATTGAAAAATAAACATAACCTTCATCATCAAACACAATACGGCTGCCATAGTGTTGGCCTTTGGTGCTGTTGTGTTCGCCTTTATATAGCAATTGCTGATCAGATAACTGGGTATGATCATCATTTAGCTTAGCGCGCATAAGGGCGGTGTTACTTCCACTTCCAGTGCCCTCACTGCTTGAGTAACTAAAGTACAGCCAGTGATTTTGCTTATTGTCGGTGTGCAGTGATAAATCAAGCAATCCACCTTGGCCATTTGCATCTATTTTAGGTAGCCCAGACACTTTAGTTAATGTAGTGGTATTTTTAGGCAATAAAAATAATGTACCACTGCGTTCAGATATTAATAAGTCACCATTTGCTAAAGGTTCAATAGCCCAAGGTATAACCACACCTTCTGCCGCTGTTACTGCGTTAACGCTAAGCGCTAAACCATCGAGCTGTTTGTAGTTTTTTATATAGTCATTATTAGCATTAACTGGTGTAGACATACCAAGCATTGCAACAGTTAAGCCCGCAATTATTAGTTTAGGGAGTGTGTTATTTGGTACTGAGTTGATCATAATGGCTTCCAAAATTAATCCAATCTTACATAACCTTAGCATGGCATAAATAATTTTGTTAAGCGTTGAGTTGAACGAAAAATGCACATTTATTTTTTAATAAAATGTCTTTTAACCACAAATCTGTTTTATCAATTAACGCTAAGTAAAGTTGAATATTTACTCTAATACGGTTGAAAATTATTTTTTTGGGCGTACACTTGTGCGCTGAAGTTTGGGCGTACACGTGTACGGTCAAAGTAATTTAGTTTAAGTAGAGATTTACCATGATGATGACTCAGGTATTAAACCAATTTTCTAAATGGTTTTTACACCATCAAAGTTTTGCAGGTTACATAGAGCCAATTATGCAAACTTTTAAACCAGCATGGCGCGCTAATTTATTCAGGGCGCAGGTTGCTGAAATAAATGAATTAAATGGCAGTTTTTTAAGTGTATTACTTAAACCAAGTAAACATTGGCAGGCACATACTGCTGGGCAACATATTAGTTTAACCGTAGAAATTAATGGCCGTTTACTCACGCGGGTATTTACGCTTGCCTCAAGCCCCGAGCAATTTAAAACAACGGGGTTGGTGCGTTTATTAATTAAAACTAATGAGCAAGGGCGTTTTACACGCCTTTTAAGCGGTGCTTTACGAGTGGGTGAGTGGTGCAATATTTCGGCGCCAACTGGTGAGTTTGTTTATAAAAACACGCAAAAAGCTGCGACTTTTATTGCAGGTGGCTCAGGTATTACTCCAATGTTTGCCATGCTTAGTGAGCATTTAAATACTACGTCGCAAAAAGTGTCGTTAATATATTTTGCTAAAGCCACAGAGCATCAATGTGTCGATGAGCTAAATAAACTTGCTGGGGATTTTTCGCACTTTTCTTTTTTACTGTTAACACGTGAACAGTCGGGTGATATTACTCGCAACATTAATGTTTGGGAAAACCCAGATATATACTGTTGTGGGCCAGCGGGCTTTATGCAAACGGTGAGTGATTTTGCTATAAAGCACGATTTAAATTACTACCAAGAGGCATTTGGTTTAGCACTGCCAAGCTTAAATGACGACAGCCAATTTAATGTGCAGGTTAATAGCAGCGGCTATGTAGTAAGCGCCAATAATGCCTTATTGCCTCAGTTTGAAGCAAAACAATTACCGGTTAAACGCGGTTGCGGTATTGGTATTTGCCATCAATGCCAATGTATTAAAAAATCAGGCGTGGTGCGCAATTTAAAAACAGGTGAACTGAGTGATAACGGCGAGCAATTAATTCAACTTTGTGTAAGCCAACCTGTTAGCGATTTGGAGTTACAATTATGAAAAATATAAACTTTGATCAGCTTGCAAGCGATTTAGATACCATAAAAATGGATACGCTTGGCAAAGTAGGGCAACAAGATGCTGATTACATTCGCGCTGTTGTACGCAAACAGCGAGTGTGTGAATGGAGCGGGCGAATTTTGCTTATGCTTGGTTTTATTCAGCCATTACTGTGGGTTGCTGGTGTACTGTTATTAGCGCTTGCTAAAATTTTAGACAATATGGAAATTGGCCATAACGTTATGCACGGCCAATACGATTGGATGAACGACAAACAGCTTAACTCACAACATTTTGAGTGGGACATAGCGTGTGATGGGCAAAGCTGGCACCGCGTACATAACTTTGAGCATCATACGTATACTAATATTATTGGTAAAGACAGAGACTTTGGTTATGGGTTATTACGCTTAAGTGATGACTTTAAATGGCGCTTTAAAAATGTATGGCAGTTTTTTACGTATATTAATTTAAGTGTGCTCTTTCAGTGGGGGGTGTCGTATCACGAGCTGGCAGCTGAACGCGTGTTTATTGGTAAAAAGAAGGAAAACCGTGAAGGGGGTGTATCGCACGCTACTTTAAAACAACGTTTTTTTAGTAAGGGCGCCCGCCAGTTAATTAAAGATTATGCGATCTTCCCATTACTTGCAGGGCCTTTATTTTTATGGGTGTTAGCGGGTAATTTAGTGGCAAACTTAATTCGTAATTTATGGACATCAACCATAATATTTTGTGGGCACTTTACCGAAGAGACCGAAACCTTTAAAGAAGAAGACTGCGTAAACGAAACCCAAGGGCAGTGGTATTATCGCCAAGTATTGGGCTCGTCTAATATTAAAGGGCCGCATTGGTTTCATGTTTTAACTGGGCATTTGAGCTGTCAAATTGAGCATCATTTATTTCCTGATATGCCATCGTCGCGCTATCAAGAAGTGGCACCACAAGTACAAGCTGTTATGCAAAAGCACGGTATTGATTATCATACAGGTGGCTTTTTTAAACAGTACAGCTCGGTATTAAAACGTATTATTAGATACTCGTTCAAATAAATAATACGCTCTTAAAAAGCCGATTAATAAGCATATATTAATCGGCTTTTTTGTATGCGCTTCGCAATGTGTTTAATTTATAAACAGCACTTGCAAAAAATTCTTTTGGTTAATTAAAAAAGCCTTACTTTAGCTATGGTTAAATGATGTGTGAATGTCATACAATGGAGAAAAATAGACCACACAAGAGAGATTAAAATGGCCGCATTTGGTACCGTGTTTATGCCGCAGATGATTCAAGCTCGTTTTTCTGATAATGAATGGAGCGAAAGCTCAATTGTCCCTTCCGATAAACTTGAACTTCATGCTGGTGCGCACGTTCTTCATTATTCAAGCACATGCTTTGAGGGCTTAAAGGCCTTTCGTCGTGAAGATGGTTCTGTTTATATTTTTAGAATGGATGCAAATATTGCCCGTATGCAGCAAAGCTCTGCTTTGTTGAGTTTACCTAGTTTTGATGGCGATATGTTAAAAAACATGATTTTAGAAATAGTGCGCGAATACGCAGACGAAACGCCATTACCACCAGGCTCTATGTATATTCGCCCAACCCACATAGGCACTGAGGCTGCAATTGGTAAAGCAGCAGCACCATCTATGAGCTCACTTTTATATACGTTATTATCGCCTGTGGGTGATTACTTTGCAGGCGGTGCCACCGCACTACGTGTATTACTTGAAGAAGACGGCATGCGCTGCGCACCTCATATGGGTATGGTTAAAAGTGGTGGTAACTACGCCAGTGCACTTGCACCTATTAGTGCTGCACGTGAAAAGTATCAAGCAGATCAAATTTTATTTTGCCCAGGTGGCGACGTACAAGAAACCGGCGCAGCAAACTTTATTTTAATTGATGGCAACGAAATTATTACTAAAGCGCTTGATAGCACGTTTTTACATGGTGTAACGCGTAATAGTATTTTAACCATAGCCAAAGATTTAGGTATGACAGTAAGCGAGCGTAACTTTAGTGTTACTGAGCTACTAGAGCGCGCAGCTAAACCAGGTACAGAGGCTGCACTTTCGGGCACTGCTGCGGTACTTACTGCTGTGGGTACGTTTATTCATAACGATAAAGAATACAAAGTAGGTACTGGCGAGCCAGGCCCAACTACAGCACGCTTACGCCAAGCATTGAACGATATTCAATGGGGCAGAAGCGAAGATAAGCACGGTTGGTTAACTAAAATCTAATTGATTTTATAAGCTTACATTAAAAAGCCACCGATTAGGTGGCTTTTGTATTTTTAAGTATTTTAAATAGTTTGGTACAGTTAAAACTTCATTTCTATTTTGCCGTAAACGTAGCGTCCGTTAAATCCATACGGTGAGAAGCTAGAGTAAGCAAATAAGCGCGAGAAGGTTGTTAGCTCTTCAACGTTTTCTCGTGTTGCATCTGGGTATACATCAAAAATGTTATTTGCACCTACGCTCAACGATACGTTATTGGTAAGCGCGTAACCGATGTCTAAGTCGGTGATCCATTTTGGTTTTAGCACTTCATTTAGTTCAGCCGTAGATGATGGATCTTGGGTTTCGCCGTAACGGGTTGTTCTAAGCGTGGTTCGTATATCATCGTTAGTCCACGTAGCACTTAAATTGTATTTGTTACGGGGTGTACTTACCTCAAAACGACGCAGCTCAGTGCCTGAGAATAAGTTGTCTTGATCGAACCCTGCTCCTTGTAGCTCGGCTGGTGGATCGATAATATTTGTTACTTCGTTTTTGCCGTAGTTGTAGCCTAAGTTAAAAGCAATATCGCCATAGCCATCGGTTGCTACATTGTACGAAGCAACTACATCAACACCACGTGTTTTACTATCAATCGCATTTAAGAAAAAACGACCCTGTGTTGCGCCAGTGCCTGCTAATAGCTCTTCAATTGCATCGCCCGACAAGTTGTTAGATAAAACGATACGGTCATCAATTAATATTTGATAGTAATCAACCGATAAGCTGAAGTTAAAGTCGGTAGACCACGTAAAGCCGACACCGTAGTTAGTGGCTTCTTCTGCATCAAGACCTGGTGAGCCCAGCGCTTGTGCTACATCGCTACTTGGTGCAAAGGTGCCTGTTTCGGTTGGCTCGCCATCAACAAATACTGTTGCAACAGATGTAAAGTATTGCTGTTGTAAAGAGGGCGCTCTAAAACCTGTTGATGCCGATGCACGAATGGCTAAATCTTCAGTGAGCGAATAACGCGTTGCAATTTTACCATTGAGCGTATCGCCAAAATCAGAGTAATCTTCGTAACGCGCTGCAACAGCTATGTTCCAATCATCTGTAAGGTAGGTTTCTAAATCTATGTAAAAGCTAACATTGTGGCGGCTGTTGTCACCTTCAGACTCTGGGGTAAAGCCTGGAAATACTTGTGAGCCTGCAGCACCAAACGGGCCATCTTCACCAGTAACTTCACCACCCGGGCCAAATGTCCCTTGAGCGTATGATGCTTCTTCGCCTGCTTCAATTTCGTAACCTTCTGTACGATACTCTGCGCCAAAAGCAACACTTACCGAGCTGTCTAAAAAGCTTACATCTACTTCGCGATTAAAATCTACGTTTAAAGTAAGCTGATCGTAAGTCAGGGTGCCGGCATCAAAGCTTGTTTGGCTAGTAGGGCCGTATGATGTATTTAAGCTATTTATAACACCAAACTCAAATGCATCTTGACCATAGACTGCCGATACATCGTAATTCCATTCGCTTAAAAACCCTTTAACGCCAAGCGCTAATGAAAAGTCGTTTATATCTGACGTGATCACTGGTAAAAAGCCGTCAGGGTAAATTTCTTCTATATTACGGCTGTCGCTTGCACGGCGATAAAACCCGCCGCCTTCACCTTCACGTTTAGAGTAAGAACCAAATGAATAGAGCTCAGCATCGTTAGTGAGTTGTAGAGCTGAGTTATAAAAAACAGAGAAATCTTCTACATCACCATTACCAAAGTTATGGTTGTAACGATTTACGGTGAGTTCACGAGGGTCGAGTGAGCCATCATCTAAGCGATCGTAGTTTTCGCGTTGATCGTAGTCTGAACGGTTTGTAGAGTGGCGGTCGCGGTATTCAGTTGAGATGTTTAAAAAGCCATTTTCACCCAGTTCAAAACCCATATTGCCTTGAAGTGTTAATGTTTGACCGTCGGTTAATGAGCGATCGCCGCCTTCAGTAAATGCTAAATTACCATCGCTACCCTCAGATACAGATTCAAGCTGGGGAACGCCGTCCATTTCGGTTACATTTGCGCCATAAATTGCAGCTACAGAACCGCCGCTACTTGCACTTTTAAGTACAATATTAATAACACCCGCTATTGCATCAGAGCCATATTGCGCAGCTGCACCATCGCGCAATACTTCAATGCGCTCAATAGCGTTTGCTGGTATTGCATTTAAATCTACTGACGAAGAGCCACGACCTGTTGAGCCATTTAAGTTAAGTAATGCATTACTGTGACGGCGCTTACCATTAACAAGTACTAGAGTGTGATCGGGTGCTAAACCACGAAGCTGTGCAGGGCGTACATGGTCACTACCATCAGTAAGAGATGCCTGCGGAAAGTTAAAGCTTGGTAATAAGTTACTTAATAATGCGTTTGTTTCGGTAAGGCCTGAGCTTTTAAGTGCATCGGCGCCAATAATATCAATAGGCACAGCGCTGTCTTCTACTGTGCGGCCTAATCGGCGAGAGCCAATAACGCTTATTTGTTCTATGTCTTTTTGTGCTTGTGGCTCTTGTTCTGCAGCATTAATTGAAAAACTACCCAGTAAGGCTGCTGATACGCTTAACGCCAGCAGTTTTTGTGGGGCAGTTTGTTGTAATTTAAATAATGGTCTTTTATTCATGTTGTTTTTCCCTCAAACCCATTGAATTATTTTGTTGTTGTATAAGTAAACCCTTTGAGCTTACTTAGGCTTATATATACCTGTTTTTAACAAATTGCTTTGTTACTTAGAACATATACGGCATTAACAAACTGAGTCAATTGAATAACATTAAATTAAACTGAATGTTTTTATAATTACATTTTACTAATTTTTATATTCAAAGTGATTTTAGTTATATAAAAATAGAGATGTATAAGTTACTGATGAGTAATAAGTTATTTTTACAATGGCAGGTTAACGTTTAATTAACTGGTAAGATGAGGTGGTAATTTAAAGTGATTGTTTGTAAAGGTCTATTTTTATTGGCTTGGCAATAAATTAAAATCTAATTATAAATAAACTTAAAACATAAAAATAAAAAACGGCTTTTAAATGTTAATTAAATTAACATTTAAAAGCCGTTTAAAAAATAAGTACGTTGTAATAAATGACTATATTTTAAACATAGAGAAAATTGCTTTTTTATAAAAAATCGATATAAAAATAAGCTAAAATTTTATCTTGCCTATTAGCATATCCTTAAACATGACCCAATCTCCCCACAAACTATAAAAAGGATGTTTAAAAGTTGCGGGGCGGTTTTTTTCAAAAAAGAAGTGCCCAATCCAAGCAAACCCGTAGCCAATAACAGGCAATAACCATAATAGGCTGTATTGCTGTTTTAATAGCGCGATTATAATAACTGCAAGTACAAGTACGCTACCCACAAAGTGTAAACGGCGGCAGGTAACATTTCGATGTTCTTTTAAATAATAAGGGTAAAATGCCTTAAAGCTCTTAAACGTGTGTTCGTTTTCCATAATGTAGTCTTTTATTGTTATTAATTATAAATACCATTAAAGCTTAAGTTTACATTTGTTTACAGCAATAAATGTTACATAGCGCATCTGAATAGACAGAAGAGCTAAAAGTTAATAGCTTAAGGCTATTATTTATAACAAAGAAGAACGGAACTCCTAATGTTTAAACATACTCTAGCATGTGCTCTACTTGTAGCACTTAGTGGCTGTTCAAAGCCAACCAATACGGTAACGCAAGAAGAAGTAAAACCACCTATGAAACAAGTTAACGCAGTTATATACCCAGAAACAAAAAAAGGTGACGTAGTAGATACCTATTTTGAAGAAACTATTGCAGACCCTTATCGCTGGCTAGAAGATGATATGAGCGAAGAGACCGCTGATTGGGTTAAAACGCAAAACAATTTAACGTTTTCTTATTTAGAGCAAATACCTTATCGCGATAAGTTAAAGCAGCGCCTTGAAAAACTAATGAACTACGAAAAAATAGGTCCTCCTTTCACTGAAGGCGATTACACCTATTTTTACAAAAACGATGGACTACAAAACCAATATGTTTTGTATCGCAGTAAAAATGGCGGTGAAGTTGAAGTATTTTTAGATCCAAACAAATTTAGTGACGATGGCACGACGTCTATGTCGGGTTTATCGTTTTCAAAAGATGGCTCATTATTAGCGTATCAAATATCTGAAGGCGGTAGTGATTGGCGTAAAATTATTGTTATTGATACTCATACTAAAGAACAAGTTGAGGAAACACTTATTGATGTTAAATTTAGCGGTATTGATTGGCTAGGTAACGAGGGCTTTTATTATTCAAGCTACGATAAACCTAAAGGCAGTGAGCTTTCGGCTAAAACTGATCAGCATAAAGCGTATTATCATAAATTAGGGACAAAGCAATCTACCGACAATGTAGTGTTTGGTGAAACTGATGCGCAAAAACACCGCTATGTTGGCGCTGATGTAACTCATGATGGTCATTACTTAATTATTTCGGCAAGTACGTCTACTTCAGGTAATAAGCTATTTATAAAAGACTTAACAAAAGAAAACAGTGAATTTATAACGGTTGTTGATAATACTGATTCAGATATATCAGTTATTGATAACGAAGGTAGTAAGCTGTTTTTAGTTACTAACTTAAATGCGCCAAACAAAAAAGTAGTGACAGTAGATGCTGCCAATCCAACACCTGATAACTGGGTCGATTTAATTCCAGAGACAAAAAACGTATTAAATCTTACAAAAGGTGGCGATACCTTTTTTGCCAACTATATGGTTGATGCAATTTCGAAGGTAAAACAGTACAACAAAAAAGGTGGGTTGATTCGTGAAATTGCCTTACCGGGTGTAGGCACCGCACGTGGGTTTGGTGGTAAAAAAGATCAAACAACGCTTTATTACTCATTTACTAACTACACAACACCGGGCACAACCTATACATTTGATGTATCAACTGGTGAATCGGGTGTTTATCGTAAGTCGGCTATTGATTTTAATAGCGACGATTACACGTCTGAGCAAGTGTTTTACACATCAAAAGACGGCACAAAAATTCCGATGGTCATTACCTATAAAACAGGCATTAAACTTGATGGTTCAAACCCAACTATTTTATATGGTTACGGTGGTTTTAATATTAGTTTAACACCAAGCTTTAGCCCGATTAATGCTGTGTGGCTTGAGCAAGGTGGCGTGTATGCCGTTGCTAATATTCGTGGTGGCGGTGAATACGGTAAAGACTGGCACAATGCAGGAACAAAACTTCAAAAGCAGAATGTGTTTGATGACTTTATTGCCGCAGCTGAATATTTAAAAGATAAAAAATACACCTCTAAAAAGCGTTTAGCACTTCGTGGTGGCTCTAACGGAGGCTTATTAGTTGGCGCTGTAATGACGCAGCGTCCTGACTTATTTCAAGTGGCTCTACCTGCTGTAGGCGTACTTGATATGCTGCGCTATCATACATTTACCGCGGGTGCTGGCTGGGCATACGACTATGGCACCAGTGAGCAAAGTAAAGAAATGTTTGAATACATAAAAGGGTACTCACCACTTCATAATGTAAAAACAGGTGTTGAATATCCAGCTACGATGATCACCACGGGCGATCATGATGACCGCGTTGTCCCTTCACATTCTTTTAAGTTTGCAGCTGAGCTTCAAGCAAAGCAAACAGGTAGTAATCCAACGCTTATTCGCATAGAAACAAATGCAGGGCATGGCGCAGGTACGCCAACAAGTAAAACGATTGAGCAATACGCTGATATATTTGGCTTTACCCTATATAACATGGGTATTGAGTCTTTATAAAAGCGCTAACTAGCTAAGCAAAAAGGCCGAGTAAATTTAATTTACTCGGCCTTTTTAATATTGATTACGGCTTATTATACCAATTCGCTTAATTAAGTATTATTGCACATAGGCACTACTGTACGGGTGAGAATAAACGCTGATAGGTTTTATAAGCGTATTCGTCGCTCATGCCGCTTAGGTAGTCGCAAATTATTCGCATCCCTTGGTTTTGTTTTTCAGCGTCTATGTAAAGTGCTTGAGTTGTTTCGGGTAATAAACGCAGCGGGTCGCTTGCAAACGCTGTAAATAACTCTATTAGTAAATTTTGACCTTTAAACTCTATTTGCTGCATCTCGGGGTCGCGTATTAAGCGTTGAAATACAAAATGCTTGAGTATTTGTAGTACGTGCTCGTATTGCGCGTCTAACTTTGCGGTGTACTTTAAAATAGGGCATTCAAACGCATCGTTTTGAATATCTAAATGTATATGAATGATAAAAGTATTAACAAGCTCGCCTATCGCATCTTTTCGTTCAAAGTCATGCTTTGAAAATAAACGCTGCGTGAGAGATTCAAGCATAGTGTTTAACCACTCATAATTAAGCGCTTTTAAATGAGGAAGAGCATGGGTTTGCCAATCATCTAATGTGAGCACTTGCGTGGCGATTGCATCTTCTAGGTCGTGCACTGCGTAGGCTATATCGTCGGCATGTTCCATTATGGCGCTGTCGAGTGATTTATACGTTGTTTTGGCGCGGTATTTATCTATAGGTGCATTGTTACTTAAAAGCTGCTTATCGCTTTGACTAAGGGGCTCTATGATCCAGTTAAATATAGCGCAATCATCGTTATACAATCCTTTGGCGGGTCGCCAATCATCAGCTTTAATAAATGAGCGTGTGTTATTTACCTCTGGAATGGTGTGCCATAACTCGTTTATAAATGCAGGGTATTTGATAAAGCCCAGTAAAGTACGGCGTGTTAAGTTCATGCCATGACCATTCGAATAGGGCTCAAGCTTTGCAACAATACGTAAGGTTTGCGCGTTGCCTTCAAAACCACCGTGATCTCGCATCATGTAATTAAGGGCTATTTCGCCGCCGTGGCCGAAGGGCGGGTGGCCAATATCGTGTGCTAGGCATAAAGTTTCAAGTAGCCCTGTTGAAGGAAAGTGCTCAAAATCACTGTGTTGAGTTCTTAAATGGCGCAGTATGCCGGTGCCAATTTGCGATACCTCTAAAGAGTGCGTTAAACGTGTACGATAAAAATCGTTAAGGCCAATCCCCATAATTTGAGTTTTAGCTTGTAAGCGCCTAAATGCTGCTGCATGAATAATACGAGAACGATCTACCTGCCAGGGTGAGCGATTATCGTTTGGGCGGTGTTTATATTGCTCTATTATTCGGCTTTGCCATTGTTTATCCATACTGCTTTACTCACAAAACGTTATTAAACACGGTATTAGCTCAGTATACCTTTGCGGTTATAAATTGCGAATGAACAAAGTGCGTTATTCGCCTTTATAAAGTGGCTTAGGTATAATGCGCGTTCGTATGTATGTGTATTACCCATGCATAAGCAGGGCGTGTTGATCTTTGTGGATTAAATTTGTTCAATCTAGGGGCGATTTTATCGCGGCGAGAGATTTGTAACCTAGCGGGCCGATAACTGCTCCTGCGTTATTCTACTGGCTTACATCCATGTAAGAATAAGTAAAAATTGAGCAACAATGAGTTAATCGCCCTTAGGAAGAACCCTTTGGGCAGCGCATGTTTGGCATTTATGCTGCGTTATCGCCTATTTATGGGGAATAACCACACTACATAGGCTCTGCCTTGCCTAAATGCCAAACACACTGCTGCAAACTTAATCACTAAAGGTCAATACGCCCTAATATTAATAGAGAGAATAGATGTTAAAAACGATTTTTAAGCTTTTACTAACTGTATTTTTTGTTTGGGCAATTGCTTACCCGTTTATACAAAGCGATGACATTGATTTAGACGAGCAAACGTCTGAACAACCAAAAAAAGTTAAGAAAATAGAAAAACCACTTCATAACGTTAAGCTACCAAAATTTTCTGAATTTGCTGATGTAAAAGAAAAAAAGCATGCCTTTTTTAGCTTTATTCGACCCCATGTAGATGCTGAAAATAAAAAAATATTACAGCAACGTGCAAAATTAGAAATTGCTCGTATGATGCTTGAAAATAACGAACCTCTTTTGAAAAAACAAAACAAAGATGCGGCTCAAATATTGAAGTCGTACGGCTTACCTGAAACGGTTAATACGCTTAATATTACTCAAGCGCTACGCCGTGTAGATATTATTCCTAAAGAGCTGGCGCTAATGCAAGCTGCGAATGAATCGGCGTGGGGTACTTCACGGTTTGCACGCATAGGCCTTAACTTTTTTGGTCAGTGGTGTTACTCAAAAGGCTGTGGCATGGTACCAAAGCGCAGAAACACAGGGGCTGCACACGAAGTTGCTGCGTTTAAGTCGGTACGTGCTGCTGTTAGCTCATACTTTAAAAATATAAATACTCATAATGCTTACAAAGAGCTGCGCGCTATACGAGCAAACTTACGTTTAGAGCAAAAGCCAATTTTAGCCACAGAGCTAACGCATGGTTTAATGTCGTATTCAGAGCGTGGCGAAGCTTATATAGAAGAGCTAAACACAATGATTAACCAAAATAGAGCTTACTTTGATGAATAAAGGTATTTTAAAAAGCACTAAAGCGATATCACTATTATTGCTAAGTGCTGTAGCACTAAACGTTAGCGCTAAAGAATTTGTTATGTCATATGATGGATTTTATGATCGATTAGAGGTTGTCAATAAAGGCGATTTTCAATATGCACGAGTCAACTTTTACATTAGCGATATTGCGACCAACGAAGCGTGTGCAATAAAAAGCGGCACAATTTTAACTGAAAACAACGAATACCCGCTTAACTTTACCGATAAAGCTCAATTACTTTTGCCGTTTGATAAACAGCTCGATACCGACAAAGCTGTTATTGTCGTTGAGCCGCAAAACCCAAACCATGATTGCCAACTTAAATTGCAAATTGAGGCAAATGAGCTTGAAGGGCTGACACTTTCAAAGCAGTCTTTATATACCATTAATACCGAATTAGATGAGCTGCTAACTGACTTGTCCGGCTTTTTTGTAAGTAAGCTAATGTGGTTTTTACTGCCAGAGCAAAAAGGTGTTGCGGTTACATTTAATGCACCAACACAATTAGCTGACAAAAATATTAAGTGTGAAAAATCAGTTTGTTACTTTGCAGTTGAAGATGACTGGGAAGACGATGCAACCATACTAGGTAATATTAATAATGTAGTTAAAGTAACGCCTTGGATTGCAAAGTAAGTCTTTAACACTCGATACAAAAAAACGGCGCTTTGCGCCGTTTTTGTTTTTACTTTAATAACGCCTGAGTAGAATCACGGTTAATAAGCGTTGGCTCAAATACCCTATTTACTTCTAAGTTTTTATATTGGTAAATATCTTTAAGCACCATTTTAGCGGCCATCTGACCCATGTTTTCTACAGGGTTATCTATAGTTGTCAAAGTAGGGTACAAGTAGTTTGCAAATATAACGTTATCAAACCCGATCACCGATAAATCATTTGGTAAATTATAACCATGCTCACGAGCATATTTCATTGCCCCAGAGGCCATTTCGTCGTTGGCACAGACTAACGCTGTAAAAGGTATGTTTTTATTAATGAGTTGTTTTAACCCTTGTGTGCCACCGACTTCATTAAAGTCGCCTTCGTAAAAAAGCTCATTATTAAATTCGATATTATGCTCGGTAAGTGCTTTTTTATGGCCCTTTAATCGGTTTCGAGCATCGGCTTTAAATTGCGGACCTGCTATGTAGGCTATTTTTTTGTGGCCTTGCTCAAGTATAGATTTACTCGCTAAATAACCACCGAGTTCGTTATCAAGGCTAATACAATTATCTTTAAGTGGTTTTACATAGCGATTTATTAAGTAAACCGGGGTTTTACCTTGGCTAAGTTCTATAAGGTATTCATCGCTTACGGCTTCAACGTGCAGTATAAGTGCATCGCATTTACGGCTAATTAAAAACTCGATACCGTCTTTTTCTTTATCGTCTTCACTGTGGCCTGTGGTGATAATTACATGTTTTCCGGCGGCTCTAAGCTCAGACTCTATTCCTGCCATCATTTGTGCAAAGAAAGGACCGTGCAGTTCTGAAACTAAAATACCTACGCTATTAGTACGGTTAGAGGCAAGAGACTGTGCAATAGAGTTTGGTTTGTAGCCTAACTGCGCCATGGCATCGAGTACTTTTTTGGTTGTTTTTTCGCTGACGCGGGTGTTTTTGTTCATTACCCGCGAGACAGTGGCTAACGACACACCGGCAAGATCTGATACTTCATAAATAGTGGCCATATTAATTGTTTACTCGCTTATCCTTAACTGCTTCGGGTAAATAATACCGTAGAGTGCATACCCAAACCACCTCAAGATGTAAGTTTCAGTTTTAATAAAAAGAGACTTTCATTGTTGCTCTGGGTATATATTAATTAGTTGTTGTTAGTTTAGTTTGAATGTTTTCAACAACGTGGTTAGTTAGTGTATATTTTTTCATTATGTAGGCCACAAATAATGAGCCAAAAGCCGGAAGTACTGTAAACGAGAGCAAAATACCGTGCTGAGTATCGATAGTTTGTATTACATCTGCCTGATAGCTGTAAAAAGAAAGCAGCCATCCTGCAATTGCGCCACCAACAGCAACACCCATTTTTATAAAAAATATAACGCCGGAATACACCAAGCCGGTTATTCTAACACCTGTTTTTTCATGCCCGTAATCTATGGTGTCAGCCATTTTTGCCCATAATAAAGGCGTGGCCATATCTAAAAAGAACTTCCATAAAATAAAGGCGGTAAATGCCAGCACTAAAGAGTCTTTACTAATAAAGTAACTAAGCGCACAAATAGCAGCGGCAATTAGTTGTAAGCCAATATAGGCTTTTATTTTACAAAATCGCTTTGCCAGCGGTTGTGCTAATGCGCAGCCAAGCATACTAGCTGCAACGCCTAGGGTCATAAATAGGGTAATTAAATCGTCACGGCCTAAATAATATTTTACGTAGTAAACGGCAAGGGTAAGCCTTAACACTTGACCGGTTAGTAAAAAAAAGGCAGCAAGGCACAAAGTACGCCACTGATCGTTTTTAATTAGTGCTTTAACACTTTTTATAAAAGGAATGTTTTGCTCTTTTGGCTGCTGTATTCGCTCTTTTGTGCCCAAAAAGCACAGTAAAAAAAGCACAAGGCCTAAAATACTCATGGCTGTCATGGTGTATTGGTAGCCTTTAGCCGCATCGCCTTGGCCAAAATATTCAACCATTGGCATAGTACAGCCAGCCACAATCACACCGCCTAACATGCCAAACACAAAACGATATGACTGGATAGTAACGCGCTCTTTTGCGTCGCTTGTAAGTACACCGCCTAGGGCGCAATATGGAATATTTATTGCGGTATATGCCACCATAAGTAGCGTATAGGTAGTAAAGGCATAAATTATTTTATCAGTGCCTTTTAAATCGGGAGTGGTAAACGCCAAAATACTAATAATGGCAAATGGCAAGGCAAGCCATAATAAATAGGGACGAAAGTGCCCCCATCGTGTATGCGTTTTGTCGGCTAGGTTGCCCATAACAGGGTCGGTTACAGCATCAAAAATACGCACTGCTAAAAACATAGTGCCTACTACCGCAGGCGAGAGCCCAACTACATCAGTGTAGTAGATCATTAAAAACATCATAACCGTTTGAAAAATAATATTGCTGGCGGTGTCGCCGAGGCCATATGCTATTTTTTCTTTTACACTTACCATGTTTATTTTATCCCGCTTTATTTTTATTTTATCGATTAGAAATAAGTGCTTTATAAGCGTGGCCACTTGCTTTAATAGTACGTTGTTGGGTTTCATAATCAACGTATACTATGCCAAAACGTTTTAAATACCCTTCAGCCCATTCAAAATTATCCATTAAGCTCCACGCAAAGTAACCAATAATATTAACCCCTTGCTCGGTTGCATTATGTACGGCATTTAAATGCGTGTGATAGTAGCTAAGCCTATCTTGGTCGTTAACCTCACCATTATTTATGGTATCTGGCATGGCTGCGCCATTTTCTGTGATGTACATAGGCGGTAACGTGTACGTTTTATGTAAATCGATTAGTAAATCAGTAAATGATTGCGGGTAAATTTCCCATCCCATATCAGTAAGCGGACCCTTAGGTGCTATTGGTTCATATATATGTGTAGGGTGCGCTTTATATACTTGGCGAGTATAAAAATTTATGCCTAAGTAATCGATTGGTTGCGAAATTAACGCCATGTCGCCTGGGTGTATGTCAGGTAAATGATCCTTAGGTAATTGGTTTATTATATCTGGGTAGTGGCCATCCATAATAGGTTTCATGTACCACTGATTTAAATAATCATCGGCGTATTTGGCACAGTCTATATCTTCTTGAGAGTTTGTAAGCGGGTAAGCGGGTGTAAAATTAAGCACAATACCATTTTGTGTATTAGGTGATGTTTTATTTAGTACTTTCATAGCTAGGCCATGGGCAAGTAATAAATGATGTGCCGCTTTTTTACCATATTGTTTTCCTACTAGGCCTGGAGCATGTATGCCAATTTCATAACCTAAAAAAGCACTACAAAAAGGTTCGTTTAATGTAGCGTAAGAAAACACACGCGTTCCAAATGCGCGTGTAATTAGTTCAACGTATTGCTCAAATGCGTAAGCTGTTTGTCTGTTAAGCCAGCCGCCTTCATCCTCTAAGTATTGAGGTAAATCCCAATGATAAAGCGTAACAAAAGCTTTTATGTTTCTACGATTTAGTTCATCGAGTATGTCAGTATAAAATTTAACGCCCTGTGGGTTAAGCTCGCCAGAGCGCGTTATTACACGCGGCCATGATATAGACAATCTGTAAGCATCTACACCTAATGAGGCAATTAAATCTATATCTTGCTGCCAATTGTTATAATGATCACAAGCAATATGGCCATGCGAACTGTCAGCAATTTTACCCTCGGTGTCACAAAATGTATCCCAAATACATGGTAAGCGATGTTCATACCCTCCTTCTATTTGAAATGATGCAGTAGCTACACCATAAACAAATTCTTTTGTTAATAGAGGTGAATGAGATGGTAATGATATTTTTGTCATTAGTTACAAACCTTTTTGAGATCTAAATTGCACGCTTAGCGCTTTTATTTACTGCTTTACAGCGGGTACAACACATTAATAAAAATAAAAGTTGTTGAAATATGTAACATGTTCGTATTTAATTAGCCGTGAAAGCGCTTACATTTTTAGATTAATGTTAATTAATCTTCAGGTCAACTCCTTAATACTGCGCCTTAGCGGGGGATTGTATTAATAATATACTGAAGATCAATTTATAATAATAAATTGCGGAGAGCACATGGCTAGTTCAGCACCACTGACATCACACACACAGTCGCAAAATTACCAAGATAAAAACTATGGTTTTGCACTTACTTCTTTAACTTCACTGTTTTTTATGTGGGGTTTTATTACCTGTTTAAATGATATTTTGATCCCGCATTTAAAAGCGGTTTTTGATTTAACTTATGTGCAAGCAATGCTTGTGCAATTTTGCTTTTTTGGCGCTTACTTTTTAATGTCTTTGCCTAGTGGCTATATTGTTAAAAAGCTTGGTTATAAAAAGGGAATAGTGGTTGGACTGCTTATTGCAGCATTGGGGTGCGTACTTTTTTACCCTGCAGCCGCTATGCACAATTATCCAGTATTTTTGTTTGCCTTGTTTGTATTAGCTAGCGGCATAACATTACTGCAAGTATCTGCTAACCCTTACGTTAGTTTATTAGGCTCACCTAAAACTGCGTCGTCTCGCTTAACGCTTACTCAAGCTTTTAACGCACTAGGTACTACTGTTGCCCCATCATTTGGTGCTTTATTAATACTAGACTCGGCGTCTGAAGCATTTTTAACACCCGCGCAGAATGCTGAGTCGGTACAACTTCCTTATTTAATTTTAGCAGGCATGCTTATTTTATTAGCCGGTATTTTTGCATGGCTTAAATTGCCAGACATAATGAGTGAGCAAAAAGAAGCGGCTGAAAAGTCAGATACAATTGAGGGTAGTGCTTGGCAATACCGTCATTTAACACTCGGCGCTGTGGGTATATTTATGTATGTGGGCGCAGAAGTTGCTATTGGCAGCTTTTTAGTAAGCTTTTTAGCACAAGAAAATATTGCCGGTTTAAAAGAGCATGTTGCCGCTCATTACATCACTTATTATTTTGGTGGAGCTATGGTTGGACGGTTTATTGGTGCTGCTGTAATGCAAAAATTACCTGCTGGCAAAGTACTTGGCTTTAACGCAAGTATGGCTATTATTTTAGTGGTTATTGCTATGAGCACGTCGGGTCAGTTAGCCATGTGGTCAATATTATTGGTTGGTTTATTCAATTCTATTATGTTCCCCACTATTTTTAGTTTAGCGTTAAATGGACTTGGTAAGCATACAGCGCAGGGCTCTGGCATTTTGTGTTTGGCGATTGTAGGGGGGGCAATAGTGCCACTTTTACAAGGTGCGCTTGCTGATAGTGTGGGTGTTCAACTTTCGTATATTTTACCTATTTTATGTTACATATTTATCGTGTTTTATGGTTTAAGCGGAAGCAAACCAGTTCAAGCTCAGGAGGCTCTATAATGAAAACCCCTTTTACACTTAATAAAATCGCACTTGCCACATTAATTGCATCGGTAGGTAGTTTATCGGCTTGTTCAAATGACGCGACAACACCCCCTGAAACTAATAATGCTTTATCTAAAACAGAGCAAATTTGGCCAAAACTTAATATTGCCGTAAAACAAGACCCAGCGATAGAAGCCAAAATTGCGGATTATTTAAAAACGATGACTCTTGAGCAAAAAGTAGCTCAAATGATTCAACCAGAAATTCGTGATATTACCGTTGAAGACATGCGCAAATATGGCTTTGGTTCATACCTTAATGGTGGTGGTGCATTTCCTAATGGTGATAAACACGCAACACCTATGGATTGGGTTGCACTGGCAGAGAGTTTTTACCAGGCCTCTGTAGATGACTCGCTTGATGGCACTAGTATTCCGACAATGTGGGGCACCGATGCTGTACATGGTCATAATAATGTAATTGGCGCGACTTTATTTCCGCATAACATTGGTTTAGGCGCTGCTAATAATCCTGATTTAATAGAGCAAATAGCGTCTATTACTGCTGTAGAAGTAATGGCAACAGGTATTGATTGGGTGTTTGCTCCTACCGTTGCTGTTGTTCGCGATGATCGCTGGGGAAGAACTTACGAAGGATACTCTGAGGATCCTCAAATAGTACGTGATTACTCTGCTGCCATTGTAAATGGTTTACAAGGCAAAGCCGATGCCGACTTTTTAAGTGATAAGCGAGTTATTAGTACCGTTAAGCACTTTTTAGGTGATGGCGGCACGATAGATGGCGATGACCAAGGTAATAATATCGACACTGAGCAAGATTTGTTTGATATACACGCCCAAGGTTACGTTGGTGGTTTATCGGCAGGTAGTCAGTCTGTAATGGCGTCTTTTAATAGCTGGAACGGCGTTAAAAACCACGGTAATAAATACTTATTAACTGACGTTCTAAAAACACGTATGGGTTTTGATGGTTTTGTTGTTGGTGACTGGAACGGACATGGCCAAATTGAGGGCTGTACAAACGAAAGCTGCGCGCAAGCGGTTAATGCAGGGCTTGATATTTTTATGGTGCCAACAGGTGCTTGGAAGCCTTTGTACGAGAACACAATTGCGCAAGTTAAGTCTGGCGAAATCAGCATGTCACGCATTGATGATGCGGTAAGTCGTATATTAAGAGTTAAACTTCGTGCCGGTTTATTTGACAAGCCAAGCCCTGCTAAGCGCCAGTTTTCGGGTAAAACAGAGCTAATTGGTGCACAGCAACACCGCGAAGTTGCACGTCAGGCAGTTCGTGAGTCACTTGTATTACTTAAAAATAAAAACAATATATTACCACTTGCTGCAAACCAAACAGTACTGGTTGCGGGCGATGGCGCTGATAATATTGGTAAGCAGTCGGGCGGGTGGAGTATTACGTGGCAAGGTACAAATAATAAAAATGCTGATTTTCCTGGTGCAACGTCAATTTACAAAGGGCTTGAAGAGCAAATTTCAGCCGCAGGTGGTAAAGCCATATTAAGTGCTGATGGTTCGTTTGAGCAACGTCCAGATGTAGCCATTGTTGTATTTGGCGAGGAACCATACGCAGAAGGTCATGGCGATAGAGATAATTTAGAATTTGAACGCGGTAATAAAAAATCTTTAGCACTTTTAACGTCATTAAAAGCCCAAGGTATTCCAGTTGTATCGGTATTTATATCGGGTCGCCCTATGTGGGTTAATAGTGAGCTAAATGCATCTGATGCGTTTGTCGCTGCTTGGTTACCGGGTACTGAGGGCGCAGGTATTGCAGATGTAATATTGAAAGCTAAAGATGGGGCGACCCAACATAACTTTAAAGGTAAGTTGTCATTTTCATGGCCTAAATCGGCTGTGCAAAGCACAGTTAACAAAGGTGATGATGATTACAGCCCATTACTACCGTATGGCTTTGGTTTAACATATGGCGATAAAAATGTATTAGCTGATAACTTAGACGAGAACTCTAAATTAGACAACTCTGCACTTACCAGCATGGATATTTTAGTGGGAGCACCAATAGCCCCGTGGAGATTACTACTTAAATCGGGTGATGAACTTTTAGATGTATCTAGCAGTACGCACGAGTTTGGCGCAATTAAGTACCGCACTGAAGATAAAACAGTGCAAGAGGATGCGCGTCAATTTAACTTTAGCGGTACTGAAAAAGCCAGTGCAGAAATAGTGACCAGTTTTGCAGAAGACACCATTGCTTATTTAGAAGCCGATGCGGTTATAAGCTTTGACATTAAATTAAATGAGGCACTAACGGGGCCTGTTGATTTAGCAATGACATGTTCAGGTGCATGTGGCGCAAGTATTGATTTAGCAAAAATAGTAGACAAAACGGTTGTTAATAAATGGCAATCAGTTTCTGTAGATTTAGGTTGTTATGCTGATAAAGGGGTAAATTTTGCAAGCCTCACTAGCCCATTTAGTTTACACAGCAGTGCTAAGGCTTCGGTATCGGTAGCAAACATACAGTTTGTGCCTAATAAAGCCAAAGATGCAACACTCGCTTGTAAGTAGTTAAAACTCTTAATATAAAACTATATTATGTTTAAGCCCTTCGATTGAAGGGCTTTTTTATGCTGTAAGATAATATTTAATACTAATTCGCTATTTCGTCGTTCTCGGCAATTGCTCCTGCATCTACGCAGTCGTCAATAAGAGTTTTTTAATGCAAGTAGCGACACGTTTAGCCCCGCAAAATAATTAAGTTTTATTGCGGATTGGTATAAGTAGTCCTAAGGCGAGTCTATATGTAAAGTTTAGAGTACGCTGTTTGCAGGTTTACTTTAGAAGCTCACAACTCTTTGTTACCTAAATGGGTGTAAGTTAGCGAGTAACGTGCGCACTAATAAATCTCGCGCTAGGATTGGCACTTTTGAAAAAACAAACCCTAAAGCTCTAAATATTCTAGCTTTGCAATAACAGCTGTTTTTCGTCAAAGGTGACAACTTTGTCTCTACCGGTTTCTTTAGCAAGGTAAAGGCGTTTATCTGCTAATGATAGTAAATCCTTTATGCTCATTTGCCCGTTTAATGCTGTGCTTACTCCAGCACTAACAGAGAGGTTAATATGCGCGCCTTTATAATAAAAAGGGTGCTTAGAAATATTTTCACGTAAATACTCAGCAGATTCTCTTGCTGCACTTAACGAATAGTCAGGCAGTAAAATTGCAAATTCTTCTCCGCCTATTCTTGCGCTGATACCGGTATTTATAAATTGTTCTTTAATATTTTGAGCGATCCATTTTATTGCCTGATCACCCGTATCATGGCCGTATTCATCATTTACGCGCTTAAAAAAATCAATATCTAAAATAATTATACTAACGCTTTTATCTTTATTACTAAGCTGATTGAGTGACTCTTTGGCTTTATTAAAAAACCCTCTTCTATTAAGAAGCTGTGACAGAGAATCTGTGTTAGCGAGGTTTGAAAGCGTGTATTCAGTATTCGAAAAAAGTAAAAAGGGTAATATGAGGGCACTTAAGGTCGCTAATATTAAATGACTGATAAGGATTATTTGTAATGGAGCGGTAATATCGACCACGTTACTACTAATAACAGGGACTGATAGCACAGCTACTTGTAAAAGCATGACTCCACTGTGCACTAAAAAACAGGTGATTAGCGCTTTTTGCTGAATTTTAGCAACAAAGCTCATGCTTTTAATTAAATAACCTGAATAGATAAATAGCCCAGCAATAATTAAACTGGTCAACATTTTTGCTGCATCAAAAGGATAAATAGCTAATAGTAAAAACGCAGAAAAACCAAAAATGCAGTACAAGGGCATTAAACTAATATTTTGTGTATTTTTATATTTAAATAGTCCGACGATTATTAATAATGGGCTTAAAATAATAAAAATGTTTGCTAAATAATGGGTAACGAAAGGGAAGTCTATGTAAACCCGAGTACTTGCAAATACCTCAGCCGCTGCGAAAGAAAAACAAGCAAGGCTAAATAATAAAAATGCGGGTTGGCTTTTGTATTTATAAACAGATACAAAAAAGAAACCTATCATAAGGTTGAGGATAAAAGAGAGGCAGATCACAGTAGGAAGATGTAACATGATTGGTTCTCTTTATAAGTAATTAATATAGTAAATTAACCCCCTAATTATTAGGTATTAATTGTGAAAGGTCAACAAGGTTAAAAGTACTACTTTTAACCAGCTATAATATTACCTTTTTAAATGTTAACACACGCTAAACCAAACTCTCTAAAGCAGATTTTATATCGGTATGGTGAAAGCGATAATGATGTTCTTGCAACTTAGTTGGTTTAACAAACTGACCGGTAGTGAGCAAATCAGACATTTCACCCATTAGCACTTTAAGTACAAAGGCTGGCATAGGAATGAATGCCGGGCGTGATAGAGCTTCCCCTAAGCGTTTGCTAAATTTAGCGTTGCTAACAGGGTTAGGGGCTGTTGCGTTTACAGGCCCCGATATTTCGTTGTGCTTTATTATAAACAATATGAGCTGTGTCATATCGTCAATGTGTATCCACGACATACCTTGCTCACCACTTGCGATAGGGCCGCCTAAACATAGCTTAAACGCAGGTAACATTTTGGCTAGTGCCCCTCCTTTTTTTGATAGGACAATGCCAGTTCTTAATAAGCACACACGAGTTTGCTCTGATTGAGCTGCAAGCGCTGCGTTTTCCCAGTCTTTACACAAAGTGTGCGCAAATTCATTATGTGGTTCATCAAAACTTTCGTCGATGACCTTATTGCCTTGACGGCCATAAAAGCCTATAGCGCTGCCAGATATAAACGTGTGTGGTGGGGTAGAGCACGCTTTAATAGCGTTTGAAATTTGCTTGGTGATAATAAGGCGGCTATCGCGAATTATTTGCTTTTGTTTGTCGCTCCAGCGCTTATTTACAATAGGCTCGCCCGCAAGATTGATAACAACATCAACAGTATTAAAATCGACATTGTTAATATCACTTACTGCTTTTACTTTATGGCTTAACAGTACATTTGCTTTGGTAGGATTACGGCTAAGCACGTACACCGTGTTGTGATGCAGTAAAAAAGGGCATAAATGTTTACCTATTAGCCCTGTTGCGCCTGTAATAAATATATGCATTATTAATCCTTAAATTAAATGTGAGTAAGTAACCTAAACGCTTGTTATTAAACATAGCTTAATAACATTTAATTGTTAACAGCAATGAATTTAGTTACTAAAGGCCTGTTTATTTACATGCAAACTTGCTTTGTTTTAAATGAAATTTATAGCCAAAAAATGCAAGCTTACTGTTTTTATGACTCAATATTTTAATAAACCTATTAACCGTTACGCAGATTAATTAATACTCGCAAGCACCCAGCTTTGCAAATTTATACGTAAAACTCACTTTTATGATCACTTGGTAAATATTTCATTTAATTAGCTTTTGCCTTACACTAAAGCCTTATCATTAATAAAAGGATTAACGAATTGGCAAGTTTAACTGGCGTAAATAAAAGCTTAATAGTTTTTGCTGCCTTGGTCGTAGTACTCGCAGGTATTAAAGCAGCGAGCGTGATTATTATTCCCTTTATTTTAGCGGCATTTATTGCCATTGTTTGTAATCCATTAATTAAATTTTTTGCACGTTACAGCATTCCTAAAGGTATAGCGGTAATGCTGGTTGTGCTAATTATTGTTGGCTTAGGGGTCAGTCTCGGCGGACTAGTTGGGCAATCGGTAAATGACTTTTCGCAGCAGCTCCCAGATTACAAAGCCAAACTTCAAGAAGATTTTGTATGGTTAGTGGACCTAGCTTCTCAATACAATATTTTAATAAATAAAGACCAAATATTGTCCATGTTTGACCCAGGTAAAATGGTTGATGTAGCCACCAATATGCTTACTGGTTTAGGTGGCGTAATGGCTAATATGTTTTTGATTATATTAACCGTTGTTTTTATGCTATTTGAAGGCCCAATGCTGCGAAACAAAATTCACGCGGCACTTAAAGACCCCGATAACAAAATGAAGCAGATTGACCGCTTTTTAGAATCTATAAATTCATATCTTGCCATCAAAACCTTAGTAAGCCTCGGCACAGGTATTATAGCTGCGTTTTATTTATGGATTTTAGATGTTGATTACTTTGTATTGTGGGGCGTATTAGCATTTATGTTTAATTACATTCCTAACATTGGTTCTATTATTGCCGCAGTGCCTGCTGTATTGCTTGCTCTTATAACACAGGGCCCTTTAATTGCGGGGCTTGTAGGCGCAGGCTATTTAACTATAAACACGGTGATGGGTAATATTATTGAACCTAAGTTTATGGGTAAGGGCTTAGGGCTTTCTACTTTGGTGGTGTTTTTATCATTAATATTTTGGGGATGGTTGCTGGGCACTGTAGGTATGTTGCTATCTGTACCACTGACTATGATTGTTAAAATTGCACTTGAAGCAAGTGAAGAAGGGAAGTGGATTGCCACTATGCTAGGTAGTGGCGAAAAAATAGAGCAAGATTGAGTTAATTAATTTACTAGTTTGCTGGCATTTTTAAAATGTCAGTAAACTGATGTGTTAATTGAATTTCACACTGCTTGTAGCTTATCGCTGCTGTTGTAGCATTAGGAAGTTTTAGTAAATAGCGCCATTGGCAGCTGCTTTCGATATATTTTTCGTGATTAATAATACTTCTTTTAAATAAAGGTAACACTTGGGTATTTCCTGTGGAGTCCTCTATTTGTCCTAGCTCATACTTACGTTTTTGTATCCATGTGCCTTGTACTTGCTTTGCTCTTTCAAGTTCACTATCAAGGCATTGAATGTATCGCTTAGCTTCGTCAGTACTTGCGTTTGCTACTAAAGTACAGGTGTCATCAGCAAAGCTGTATTGGCTTGCAATTAACAGCACACTTGCTGCTAATCTAGTAAAAGTATTATTTTTTGTCATTGTAATTAAACTCTAAAATAAATTGCGCACCGCCTAAGTTATCAGACTTAGTAATAGTAAGCGTGCCGTGATACGACTTAACTAAATCAGATACAATTGCCATGCCTACACCGTGACCACTTTCGTATGTATCAAGGCGAGTGCCACGGGTTAATAGTGATTCGCGCTTATCTTCTGGCACACCTGGGCCATCATCACTTATACCAATACATAGCGTTTTAGCTTGGATCACTTGTACTTCAACTTGTGAGCGACACGCTTTGCAGGCGTTATCAATTAAGTTACCAAGTAGCTCCATTAAATCGGTTTGATCACCCAAAAAGTAGTCTTTTTCGGTTACAGTGCAATTAAATATAATATCTTTATCACGGTAAACTTTGGCCATAGCACTTAAAATAGAGTCTACCACAGGCTTAACTGGCGTTTGTTTTTTCCATGTGTCTGATGCGCCAGTAGCAGCACGTTTTAACTGATGCTCGATCATCACATTAATTCGATCTAATTGTTCTTGTGCGTCGGCATCGTTTGCAAGCGAGCTTGATTTTAAAACGGCAAGCGGTGTTTTAAGTGCATGTGCAAGGTCACTTAATGACGCTCTGTAGCGCTCTTTTTGACGTTGTTGCGACTCAAGTAATAAATTGAGGTCTGACTTTATTGTTTGCAGTTCAACAGGGTAGAGCCCTTTAATTTCTTGGATATCGCCCGATTCAATTGCTTTTATCTCTCTATCGAGGCGCTGTAGCGGGCGTGCACTCCAAATAAAACCAATTGCCATAAGCCCAGCGATTGCAATACCCATAATGAACATCCAATCAACCAAGGTTTGTTTGAAACCATCCATTAATCTAAGTAGTGCATCGTTTCGTTTTACTAATATAAAGCGGGCTTGTTCAGATTGGTCAATGTTATTAAGAATGACAGTAAGACTAAGTTGCCAATAAACTGTATTTTTATATTCTACGCGGCGAAAATCAGCGGCACCTGCTTTAGTTTCTATTTGCTGGGGAACAAAGTTAACATTAACTGCCGACTCAGAATGCCAAATAGGATCATTGTCACGGTAAATCATAGCGTAGGTATCTGAATTTAATCTGTTGAGTTCTGGCGCGAGAATAGTGCTTGGCATAATAATACCATGCTCAGTAAAGTCGACTTCTGAGATTAAAGAGTAGAGCTGTGCTTCGAGGGTTTTTTCTGTCGCATCAACTAATGAAGCGTAATACGCTTTACCAATTGAGTAAAATAATATGGGCAGGGCGACTAATAAAACAAAGACAAGGATAAATCCTTGCCTTATTTTAAGTGATATTTGAGGTGCTACCACTGACTTTTAAGCCTGTAACCACGCCCACGTAGTGTTTCTACTGGGTTTAATGTGCCTTCAGGGTCAAGTTTTTTACGTAGGCGAAGTACAAATACTTCAATAACATTCGAATCAAGATCGAAATCTTGGTCGTATATGTGTTCAGTAAGCTCTGATTTAGAAATCACTTTTTGAGGGTTAACCATTAAGTACTCAAGTACTTTGTACTCGTAGGCTGTCAGGCTAAGCTCTTTATCATCAACCCATACTTGCTGTGAGCGTGTATGAATTTTAATCGGGCCCGCAGTCATTTCTGGGTTTGCCTTACCTGCACTTCGACGAATTAATGCATTACAACGCGCAATTAACTCCTCAACATGAAATGGTTTAGTTAGGTAATCATCTGCACCTGCATCTAAACCTTCTACTTTATCTTGCCAGCGGTCACGCGCTGTTAAAATTAAAATAGGAATAGTTATGCCTTGTGCACGTGCCTTATTAATTAGCTCAATACCGTCTATTTTAGGTAAACCTAAATCAACCACGGCCATATCAAGCGGGTATTCTGTAATGTGGAAAAGACCTGCTTCACCATCGTGGCATAAATCCACACTGTAACGCTCTTTTTCTAGTGCATTACGTAGGTTATCTGCTAAATGTAAATCGTCTTCTATAACTAAAATTCGCATTTGTTAATCCTTTTTCACTTCGCCGGTTTTTTTATTTATATGTAAATCAACGACGTGGCCGTCAGATTTGAGTATTCGTACGGTATAAAAATCTGTTTTTTCGGTAATTTTAAGGGTTTTACCGTCTATGGTTTGTTTTGCAAGTACTACAGCTTTCTTTTTGCTTACCTCAGTTTTTGCTGTTTTTGTACTCGTTGTGCTTGATTGAGCTAAATTAGCAAAGCTAATACAAGCAATTAAACTAAGGCTTAATAATACGCGCATGACGGAAACTCCTAGACCAGACCCACCTAGTTTAATTAACTAAGTTACTAAAATTCAAGTAAAAACGTTTAATTTAGTTTTACTTCGGTAATTTTAATTAAAATCTTGTGAACAAACCCTGAATTGTGAGATAGCAACTGACCTCAGGGCATTTCACAATTAAGCAGGTAATACTTTTTTAAACGGTTTAACTACTGAATTATCGTAAACGCCGCCAGCTACGTAGGGATCAGCCGCAGCCCATTCGCGGGCCTCTTCTAACGACTCAAATTCGGCAACTACTAAAGAACCTGTAAAACCAGCATCTTGTGGGTCTTCGCTATCAATGGCAGGTAAAGGACCCGCTGTAAATAAGCGGTTTTGAGAATCAAGCTCATGTAAACGTGCTAAATGAGCCGGGCGAGCTGCTTTTCTGAGCTCTAAGCTGTTTTCAACGTCAGTTGAGTAAATCATGTACAACATAGTAAATTTCATAAATTTTGTTAAATTTGATTAATCAAATAATACCACAGCGTTGATACTTGGTGAATTAAAAGCGTATTTACACAGGTTTACACCAAGAATTATTTTTTACGCTGCAATTGCTTGAAAAGCGCTGTGTAACACTGGTAGAGTCGCTTGGATAACATAAATAATAACAAGGTTTACGCATGAGCGAAAATAGAGAGCACTTTAGTTCCCGCCTCGGATTTATATTAGCAGCTGCAGGGTCTGCAGTTGGCATAGGCAATTTAGTTGGTTTTCCTGTTTCTGCAACAAAAAATGGTGGTGGTGCATTTTTACTTGTATACGCTTTGTTTGTTGCTTTTATTTGTTTACCGGTAATGATGGCTGAAATGGCCATGGGTCGTAACGCGCAAAAAGATCCACTTGGTTCGTACAAAGCGCTGGCAAATAACGACAAAAAATGGAAGTTTGCAGGCTTTTTGGCTGTATTAACGCCGTTTATGATTGCCGTATTTTACATGGTTATTACCGTGTGGATTTTTGGTTACTTAAGCCAAACCGCCATGGGTAATTTAGATGCATTGGCAGATCCGAGCCATTTTGGCAGCTTTATAAATAGCTACACTGTTTTTGGCTACATGGCTGTGGTCGTTATTATTGTTAACCTTATTTTATTGGGTGGGGTTAAACAAGGCATAGAAAAAGCCGCTAAGTTTTTAATGCCGGCTTTATTTGTTATGTTGCTTGCCCTTGTAGCGTATGTATTAACGCTTGATAACGCCATGGCTGGTGTTAAATATTATGTTATTCCTGATTTTTCTAAAATGAGCGCCAGCGTGCTTAATGGTGCACTAAGCCAAGCGTTTTTCTCACTATCGCTAGGTATGGGTATTTTAATGACGTACGCCTCTTACATATCTAAAAAAGATGACATTGTTGGCAGTGCTAAAATGGTAGCTATTACCGACTCATTAGTGGCATTTGTTGCCGGTTTAATGGTGTTACCGGCAATATTTAGTTTTGATCCTAATACCGACCCAGCCGCACTTTCTGACTCGTCTGTATCGATGATATTTGTATACTTACCTAAAATTTTATTAGCACTACAAAATGACATTGGTTACTTTGGCGCGTCTGCAGTGGCGTTTTCGTTCTTTTTATTAGTGTTTTTTGCAGCGATTACTTCGCTTGTATCAATTGTAGAAGTACCTACAGCGACCCTTAGCGACCGCAAAGGGATTAGCCGTAAAAAAGCCTTAGGTATTTTAACGCTAGCCACCGGTGTGTTAACTATATTGTGTACTATGTCGTTTGGTATGGTTGATAGCCTAACGTCGTTTACTAGTTACGGCAGCGGTAATAAAAGCTTTTTTGATATTGTTTATGATGTATTTTACGACACTATATTGCCACTGAATGGTTTAATGGTGTGTTTATTTGTTATGTACCGCTGGAAAAAAGCGCGCCTAACAGATGAGTTAAGCCAAGGCTCACCAAATTACGCCGGTAGCTTTATGGAGAAATACGTTAACTTTTCGCTTTCTACGTTTATTCCGGTTATTTTATTAGCCATATTTATAAACACAGTAGCGACTAAGTTTTTTGCCTTTAAGTTATTTGGATTTTAGGCTATAAAAAAGTTGCTAAAAGCCGCGTATTAACGCGGCTTTTTTGTGTTTAAAATAGCGGCTTAGCTTGTTAGCTGATAGCTCCTGAGTCTAATGAACTGCCAATCCCCAGTGTAAACATCCACAATCCCCATAAGCTATGCTCTATTACACACACTATGGTTGAGCGGCTTTGCGCGTAGGTAAACGAAAATAATAACCCGCCTAAAAATGCTAAGCCTACAGCCACCCAATTGGCATACACAATATGGGCAAGGGCAAACACCGTTGCGCTTACCACTATACGCACTCTTTTTCTGGGCATAATGCGTTTATAACGATGAAAAAAGTAGGTTCTGAAAATTAGCTCTTGTGGTAATACCGACAGCAGCGGGTATAGAAGCAGTAAAAGTAGCCAGTTATAAAATGAGTGCAGCGGCATGCTAAACCAGTTTTCTTGGTGAATAATGCCGTAAAACACGCCTGAAAAAAGCGCTCCTAAAAAAAAGAAACTAAATAAACGGCGCTTTACTGCAGAAAACTGCCCCAGGCTTGTGAGTCTAAATCGCTTAAAGTGAGGGTCGTTCAGTAATAACATGCAGCACACACTCATTAAAACAATCAGTGCGGGTATTAGCCAGTTAGCTAGGTAACTACGAAGGGTAAAGCCTATTAAAGGCAATAAAACAAATATTAGGGTAAATTCAAACCAGCGGTATTGATTGGCGTTCAAGGTCGTCTCTGATTGATTTTTTTTACACGCTATCAAGCAAAGACGACATTTTTATGACGAAGGTGTTTTACTTTGCGGGTTCTTCTTCATCAGGGAAGTACTTATACAAAGCAAAAATAGTGATTAAAATACTCACAAAGGTAATGGCCATTAAGCCAAACACTTTAAAGTTAACCCAAAAATCGAGTGAGAAATTATACGCAATGTAAATATTCAGTACTGCAATACCTGCGGTAATGGCAACCCACATTAAGTTAAGCTTATTCCACACCGGCTCAGGTACTTCAATCGCCTGTTTAGAGTCGTTGGCGTTTTCGAGGATTGAGCTAAGGGCTTTTTTAACAAGATTTTTATTCAGCACGTAGCGGCTAATTAATAAGGTAAGGCTTAAGCCGGCGTAAATTAACGTGGCTTTCCATTTTATATACTGCTCATCGTGGAGTACTAAGGTTAATGTGCCAAACACCGCTGCAATAGCAAAAAATAGCCATTGGCGGGCAGGTACATGGCCGTGCTTAAAGTAGCTATACGCAACTTGAATAAGCGTAGTGACCATTAAAAGGCCTGTTGCCCAGTAAATATCAACTAATTTAAATACCGCAAAAAATAATATTAGCGGGATGTATTCAATCAATGCGTGCATATACTACCTAAATTATACAAAAAGAAGTCAGGGAAGTTTTTACCACATAACACTAGGCAACTACAAGGTTGACTTGTTGCCCTGTAAGCCTTAGCCTGCGTGGCTTTAATTATCCATCATCATATTCCCACGCTTAACCAACACTGATTAAGTGTGCATTTAGGAGCCTACAATGAACAAAGCACAACTTGTTGCCCAAATAGCAAAACGCAGTGAACTAACAAAAAAAGACACACAAGCAGCCCTTACTAGCTTACAAAAAGTAATTACTAAATCGTTATCTGAAGGCGACCAAGTGCAAATTAATGGATTTGGTACATTCGCTTTAAGCTACTACCCAGCGCGCACTGGCCGTAACCCACAAACAGGCGAAAGCATTGAAATAGAAGGCGCTAACAAGCCCGTATTTAAACCAGCCAAAGCATTAAAAGATCTCCTTTAAATAGCAACTTGCATTGACCGGTACCAGTGACCAGTACCAGCGACTAGTTCCTGCAATCAATACTTGCTAATAGCCCGGTTACCTTTTTAGGTTTAGTTAGCGCTATTAATCATAACATTACAGTTCGGCGCACCCCGCTAATAGGGTGCGTCTACAAAATAAATACCCAGCTTTTAGTTAATGCCTAACTACTTCATCTTATAAGCAAAGCTTGTGTGCTGGTTTTTAATACGCACTTTTAAATTAAGCTATGTAGATTGTTCAAACCCTCTAAATGATTTACATAGGTTTGACAGCTTGAATTTATATTATCCATTATTTTCAATAGGTTAAATTTGGCATCGGTTATGCTTTTAATAGGGTGATTGAAACATTTTATTAAACGCAATAAGGAGATCTCTATGTCTACATTACAAACAAGCACTCGTTTACAAGGCAAAAAAATTGCTATTTTAGCCACCGATGGCTTTGAGCAAAGTGAGCTATTATCTCCACGTGATGCTTTACTTAATGCCGGCGCCGATATTGATATTGTGTCGGTAAAAGAGGGTGAAATCACCGGCTGGGATGAAGATAAATGGGGCGACAAAGTAAGCGTAGATAAACTTGTTACAAATGCCAGTGCCAGCGATTACGATGCGCTTATGCTGCCAGGTGGCTTATTTAACCCAGATACGTTACGCCAAGATAAGCACGCAAAAGCGTTTATAGACGGTTTTTTTGGCGCTGAGAAAAACAAACCCGTTGCAGCTATTTGCCATGCTCCTTGGCTACTTGCCGAAATTAATAAATTACGCGACCGTACCGTTACATCATTCCCAAGCATTAAAAGTGATTTAATCAATGCTGGTGCAAACTGGGTTGATGAAGAGGTGAGTGTAGACCAAGGTTTAGTAACAAGCCGCAGCCCTGCAGATTTAGAAGCATTTAATGCAAAATTTATTGAAGAAATTTTAGAAGGTAAGCATCAAGCTCACTAAGTGTAGAGCTTAATAAAAAAGGGCATTTAAAATGCCCTTTTTTAATGCGTAAATTTTAAGCTTTTACAGTGGGGTGGCCGCTTTCATATCAGCTACAAACGCTTTTAACTGCGTTGTCATCGCATCTAAATCATTAAGGTTGGCTTCAATAATTTTAACAACGGCCGAGCCTGAAATAGCACCAGCTGCACCTGCATTTAGGGCGGCTTTTACATCATCGGGCGTAGAAATACCAAAGCCTAATAAAGCAGGGGCTGCATGGTATTCTTTTAATTTAGTTACTATGTTACCCGCTGGCATTTGCGCTTTAGTATCGGTGCCGGTAACACCCGCACGCGATAATAAATACGTGTAGCCACGGCCGTAAGAAGCACATTGGCGCAGAGTATCGTCATCGGCATTGGGTGTGGCAATAAATATTGGGTCTACACCGTTTGCCATGGCTGCTTTTCTAAACATTTTAGACTCATGAAGTGGTACATCAGCAACTAAAATAGAGTCTACGCCCGCCGCTTTTGCATCTTTATAAAATGTTTCTAAACCGCGTTTAAACACAAGGTTAGAATACAATAATAAGCCAATTGGAATATCTGCATTGTAATCGCGTATTTCTTTAATAATATCAAAGCAATCTTGCGTGTTAATGTTTACATCGAGAGCACGAATATTCGCCGCTTGAATAACGGGGCCATCGGCGATTGGGTCCGAAAACGGAATACCTAGCTCCAGTGCATCCGCGCCACCATCAATTAAGCTTTTAATAATGGCAATACTTTGCTCTTTACCTGGGTCGCCAATGGTAACAAATGGCACAAATGCACCTTGTTTTTGCTCATTAAGTGCAGCAAAGGTTTTACCGTAACGATCTGTATTTAACTGGCTCATAGCTGACCTCCTTGTGATAAAACGCTGTGTACGTGGGTTAAATCTTTATCGCCACGGCCACTTAAGTTAACCACTAAAATGCTTTCTTCTGTTTGCTCTTCGGCGTATTTAAGCGCATAAGCAAGGGCATGGCTTGATTCAAGAGCTGGAATAATCCCTTCGTTTTTAGCAAGTGCTTGGAACGCGTCAAGGGCTTCTGTATCGGTAATACCGACATATTGAGCACGGCCTGTTTCGTGTAAAAACGCGTGCTGTGGTCCAACTGCTGGGTAATCAAGGCCGGCAGATACTGAGTATGACTCTTCAATTTGGCCATCGTCATTTTGCATAATGTACGTATAGGTACCGTGCAATATACCTTTTGTACCTTTACAAATTGTAGCGCCGTGCTCGTGGGTATCTAGGCCTTTACCTGCAGGCTCTACACCAATAAGTTTTACACTTGGCTCGTCAATAAAGTCAGTAAACATACCAATGGCATTAGAGCCACCGCCAACACAGGCTAGTACGGCATCCGGTAAGCGTCCTTCTGCTTTTAATACTTGTTGTTTAGCTTCTTCACCAATGATTTTTTGATACTCTCGTACAATTGTTGGGAATGGATGAGGACCCGCAGCGGTACCAAGTAAGTAATGAGCGTCTTGGTAGTTTGCAGACCAGTCGCGTAGCGCTTCGTTTACCGCATCTTTTAATGTGCCAGAGCCAGCGGTTACCGGAATAACCTCTGCGCCCATTAATTTCATTCTAAATACGTTAGGCTGTTGGCGCTCAACGTCTTTAGCCCCCATATAAATGCGGCATTTTAAGCCAAGTAATGCACAGGCTAGGGCTGTTGCCACGCCGTGTTGGCCCGCTCCAGTTTCGGCAATAACTTCTTTTTTACCCATACGTTTAGTTAGCAACGCTTGACCAAGTACTTGGTTGGTTTTGTGTGCGCCGCCGTGCAGTAAATCTTCACGTTTAAGGTAAAGTTTTACTTTAGGGTTTTTAATTAAATTACGCGTTAATGTAAGCGGCGTAGGGCGACCGGCATACTCGTTTAATAATTTTGTAAACTCAGCCTGAAATTCAGGGTCTTTTTGTGCTTTGTTAAATTCGTTCTCTAACTGCTTAAGCGCAGGGACAAGTAGCTCAGGTACAAACATACCGCCAAACTCGCCAAAATAAGCTGGATTTTGCATTATAACCTCAATAATTTCTGATGCTTGTAAAAGCATTTTGTAATTTGATAGGGCACTTTTTACCCGCAGATTCTTCAACGCCTGAATTTAAATCAAGGCCTAGGGCGCCTTGAGAAAGCGCGTCTTTTATATTGTCTGGATTTAAGCCACCCGCTAGCATAAAGGGGGTTGTTGCGTCGCGCAGTACTGCCCAATCAAATGCTTTACCTGTACCACCGGCTTGTGTATCGCTGTGGGTATCATAAAGATGGCGGTCTACGCCCGTAGCTGGGGTTGGCAATGTATCTTTAATTGCCTGTGCTTTCCAAATTTCACAACCTTTAGGTAACTGTGTACGTAATGCGGCAATGTAATCGTCACTTTCTTGACCGTGTAATTGTACTGCGGCAAGTTTTAGTTCGTGCGCGTATAGTACCACTTGCTGCGGGCTTGCATTAACAAAAACACCGACAAATTTAAGTGGCGCACTTTGGCTCAGCTCAATCGCACAATCTAAATCAACATAACGAGGCGATTTAGGGTAAAAAATGAGTCCACCGTACACTGCGCCGTTGTTGTAAGCGGCCTGTACGTCTTGTGCTCGGGTTAAACCGCACACTTTGTTATCACCTAAAATCACTTTTTTGCAGGCTTGTTCTAAATCGCGCTCAGCCATTAAAGAACTGCCAATTAAAAAGCCATCACATAATGGCGCTAGGCGTTTAACATCTTGATGAGTGTAAATACCTGACTCTGAGATAACCACTTTATCTTGTGGGATGAGTTTACGTAGCTTTTCGGTGGTGGCTAAATCAGTGCTTAAATCGCGAAGGTTACGGTTATTAATACCAATAATTTGCGCATCGAGTGCAAGGGCACGGTGCACTTCTTCTTCGTTACTGACTTCGGTTAATACCGACATGTTAAACGAGTCGGCAACTGCATGTAGCGCTTTATATTGTTCATCATCAAGTACTGAAAGCATTAGTAATATAGCATCGCCGCCATAAATACGTGCCATGTAAACTTGGTACTCATCAATAAAAAAGTCTTTACAAATAAGTGGTTGCTCTACTTGGCTACGTACAAACTCTAAATAATCAAAGCTACCTTGAAAGTATTTAGTATCTGTAAGTACGCTCATGCAGCTAGCATATTTTTTATAAACAGAGGTGATCTCGGTTAAATCAAACGGCTCTCTTATTAGCCCTTTTGAAGGAGATGCTTTTTTACATTCTAAAATAAACTGCGTCCCCGGCTTTGCTAACGCTTTATAAAAGCTGCGGCTGGTTGGCACTGCTAGGTGTTTAAAGCTCTCTAGTGGGCGCGCGGCTTTACGCTCTATTAGCTCTTGTTTTTTATCTGCAACAATTTTGTCTAATACATTAGCCATGACTTACCTCAATAATTGCATTTAATGTGTTCATGGCTTTGCCTGAACTTAGTAATGTTTGTACCTGTTGTGCGCCTTCTTTTAATGACTGTACTTTACCGCTTAGGTATAAAAGTGCAGCCACATTGACCACGATTGCAGCATTGTGCGCATCACTGCCTTTACCTTGTAAAATAGCAAGGCTTGCATTTGCGTTGTATTGTGGGCCTTCACCGGCTAGTTGTTCAAGTGAATAGTTTGCAAGGTCAAAGTCGCTTGGGTTTAATGTGTACTGCGTTATTTCGCCATTGTTTAGCTCAACTACGTTAGTTGGGCCGTGCAGGGCTATTTCGTCAGTGCCAGAACCATGCACTATCATCGCGCGCTTAGTGCCTAATGTTTTAAGTGTTTGCGCCATTGGCATACATAAAGACTTATCGTAAACACCTAGTAATTGCACGTGTGGTGCAGCAGGGTTAGCAAGCGGGCCTAAAATATTAAAAATGGTACGTGTTTTAAGCGCAGTACGTACGCCCATCGCGTGGCGTACACCACTGTGATAATGCGGTGCAAACAAAAAGGTAAAATGGGTTTGTTCAAGGCACTGTGCAGCCTGTGCTGGGCTTATATCAATATTAATGCCCAGTGCTTTTAATAAATCAGCAGAGCCCGAATTACTCGATACACTGCGATTACCATGTTTTACCATATTAATACCCGCGGCAGCTGCAACAATCGCAGCGGTGGTACTAATATTAATCGTGTTTGAGCCATCGCCCCCGGTGCCGCAGCTATCGGCAAGTTGCGTGCTAGCGGTTGTAAAGGCAACGGCGTTTTCTCGCATTGACGCTGCAGCGCCGGCAATTTCATCGCTTACTTCGCCTTTTATTTTAAGGCTAATTAACAATGCAGTGAGCTCTATTTCGCTCATGTTACCTTGCATTATTTGGTTAAATAATGCGTTTGATTGGGCATAGTTTAACGACTTGCCTTGAATAAGTTGCTCAATAGCGTATTGAACATTTATGGTCTCTTGTGATTGGGTACTCATAATGTCCTCTATTAGTTGGTGCGCGTTAAGTACGCAACACTTTGTTGCAGTAGCATTGCACCATTTGGCGTAAGTATTGACTCAGGATGAAATTGATAACCTAACGCTTTATCGTCGTGGTGATAGATGGCCATAGGAATATCGTCAAATTGTGCAATTACCTCAATATTTTCAGGTACCTTGGTTGCCATTAATGAATGGTAACGGGCTACGGGCATGGTGTTGTCCATTCCTTCAAACACCGGATGCGGGTTTAAATTAATGATTGATGACTTACCATGTACGGTTTCACCCGCGTGGCCGATTACTCCGCCATAACTTTGTGTAAGTGCTTGTTGCCCTAGGCAAATGCCCAGCATGGGGAAGTGGCCTTTAGCCAGTTCGATTAATTCCATTAAGCAACCTGCATCACTGGGGGCACCAGGTCCTGGCGAAAGCACTAATAATACTTGCCCAGGCTCTTGACGCATTTTATTAAAAATAACCTCTGCGCTTATGTTATTTCTGTATACCACAAGCTCACAGCCCAGCATGGTTAGTTCATCAACAAGGTTGTAGCTAAACGAATCAAAGTTATCTAAAAAGTATATTTTCATTGGGTTTGCTGTGCTCATTTTATACCGCCTCATAAGTCGATTTTATGGCGGTGATCACCGCTTGGGCTTTAGCGCGGGTTTCGTTAGCTTCGGCTTGCGGATCAGAATCGTAAACGACACCTGCACCTGCTTGCACATACGCGGTATTATTTTTAACAAACGCTGAGCGAATAACAATGCAGCTATCCATTGCACCATCGCCTGTTAAATAGCCTACTGCGCCACCGTAGCTGCCACGGCGTTTGCCTTCGGTTTGGCGTACAAGTTCGGCAGCGCGTACTTTCGGAGCGCCTACCAGCGTGCCCATGTTCATACACGCTTGGTAAGCGTGTAGTGCATCAAGCTCAGGCTTTAATGTGCCCACCACGCGAGAAACCAAGTGCATTACTTGCGAGTAGCGGTCTACTTTTAATAGCTCTTTTGCATGGCGCGTGCCGGCTACACTAATGCGTGCCACATCGTTACGGGCTAAATCAACCAGCATTAAATGCTCAGCACGCTCTTTTTGATCGTTTCTTAGTTCAAGCTCAATACGGCTGTCTAAATCTGGGTTGATTGCGCCATTGGCAAATTTTCCACGTGGGCGAGTACCGGCAATAGGGTAAACTTCAACTTGTTTGCTTTGCACTTCGTATTTAAGCGCAGACTCAGGTGAGGCACCAAATAAAGCAAATTCTTCATCGCGCATATAAAACATATAAGGGCTTGGATTTTGCTTTTTAAGCTGGCTATATGCGTGCAACGAATCAGGGCAGGGCAGTGAAAACGTACGCGAAGGCACAACCTGAAAAATATCACCATCAACGATGTTCTTTTTAAGCTTAACCACTTGCTCGCAGTAAGTTTCATCGCTTATATCAACACTTACATCGCAGGTGCCTGTTTGCATAGGCGCATTAAACTCTTCTGCTTTGTCGCATAAGGCATTTAATCGTTCTAGCTCTTTACCTACCTCAAAACAATTAGCGTGTACGTCTGGGCCATTAAACACATTACCAATAAGCTCGGTGGTTTGTTTTTGATGGTCGATAACCACTAAGGTTTCGGCTAAGTAAAATACGTAGTCTGGGCAGGTGTTTTCGCCATCGGGTACGTCGCTTAGCTGCTCAAAATTAGCCACCATGTCGTAAGCAAATACACCGCCTAAAAATACCGAAAACGGGTTTTCGGTGGTGCTTTTGATACTGTTTATACAGGTGCGTAGTGCGCTAAATGCATTATCGGCAACCAGTTTACTTGCCTCGTCAATGTCATTAGAGCCGCCTTTATAAATAAGGGTTAGGCTTGTGTCGGTTAAGGTTGCATCGCAGCTTTGTACATTGGCTCTTAAATACGGCAGTAACTGTTTACCGTTATTAGATTGAGCACTTACCGTGACGGTTTTACCTTGGCAAACAATGCGCAGCGCGCAGTCAACTAAAATTAAACTTTTAACACTGTCTTTAGAATCAATTTCGGCTGATTCAAGCAGTAGCGAATTAGGCTTATCAAGTGCTGCATAAAGTGCAAGTGGACTACTAATGTAGTCGCGCACTTGCGTTATGCTAGTAACTTCGCCTGGTGTGGTAGTTATATGACTAAAAATCAAACCTCATTCCCTCAAAAAATAAAACCCCGCAATGCTTTTGCAATGCGGGGTTTGAATAACGATATCTAAATTACAAACAGATCATTACCGTCCCGCTATATCAGGCGCCACCACCAACGATGTGTAAGAGTAAGACCGTTATTCATGTTTTTTTGCCTCAAAATAAAAAATTAAATACGTAAAATTTAGTTATAAAAAAACCCGCATAGTTGCGGGTTTTGAATATTTGCTAGACACGACAATTCATCACCCAAAAATTATGAGTGCCACCACCAAATAGTGTGTTGAATTGAATTGATCATTTTTATTAATTCTTAATGTGTCTTAAAGTGGCTACAGTAAAACGTATTTAGCGCTTTTGTGTCAAGTGTTTATTTAAAACAATTTAGTCAAAAAGTTGTTATACTTATATAAACATCTATTACCCTTAAATTTAAGCAGTTTTCTTTTGATAAAATACGATTTACACAGCCATACAACGCATTCAGACGGACATTTAACAGTTGAGCAATTATTAAACCGCGCCGTAGAAAAAAACATTGATGTGTTTGCGATAACCGATCACGACACTGTGGCTGCTATTACGCCGGCAAAAGCGTTTATCGAAACAGAAAACTTACCGCTTAAGCTTATATCTGGCGTAGAAATTTCTACCAAGTGGGAAAGCTTTGAAATACATATTGTTGGGCTAAATATTGATATAAACAACAATGCCCTTACATCATTGTTATCGGCGCAGCAGCAAAAGCGTGATGAACGCGCCATTGAAATTGGCAAAAGGCTGGCAAAAAACGGTTTTGATGGCATTTACGAACAAGCCAAGGCACTGGCAGAAAACGCCCAAATTACCCGTGCTCATTTTGCGCGTGCATTGATTGAAAGAGGCGTAGCTAAAAATTTTCCTGGGGTATTTAAAAAATATTTAGGGCGCAGCAAAACAGGTTATGTTCCAAGCAATTGGTGTGATATGCAAACAGCCATTAGTGCCATTCATGCTGCAGGCGGGGTTGCGGTGCTTGCACACCCAGGGCGTTATCAAATGTCTAATAAATGGTTACGTAAGTTGCTTGTGCAATACAAAAGTGACGGGGGCGATGCCATGGAAGTTGCGCAGCCGCAACAAGCGCCCACTGAACGCCAATTTTTAGGGCAATTGAGCCAAGAGTACGGTTTACTGTGCTCGCAAGGTTCTGACTTTCATTTTCCAACTAGTTATTTAGAGCTAGGTAAAAACTTATACTTACCCAAAGACTGCCAAGGGGTTTGGCAAGTGTGGGAAGGGCAAGAAGGAGCATTATCATGAGTCAATTAATTCATATTCACCCAGCAAACCCACAGCCACGACTTATTAGCCAAGCGGTTGATATTATTAAACAGGGCGGGGTTGTTGTATACCCAACAGATTCGGGCTACGCGATAGGGTGTAACCTCGGTAATAAGCAAGCAAAAGAGCGCATTGAGCGTATTCGTGGAATAGAAAAACACCATAACTTTACGCTGGTATGCCGTGATTTATCTGAGCTGGCAACTTATGCCCGTGTAGATAACCAAATGTTTAGGCTTATTAAAAATAATACGCCAGGGCCATACACCTTTATTTTTAAAGGCACAAAAGAGGTGCCAAAGCGTTTATTAAACGATAAGAAAAAAACCATTGGTATGCGCGTTATAGAGCATCCAATTGCATGTGCATTACTTGCAGAGCTTGGGGAGCCGTTAATGTCGTGTTCGTTAATTTTACCTGGAGAAGCGTTTACAGAATCAGACCCAGATGAAATTTTAACGCGTTTAGATAAACACGTAGATTTAATTATTGACGGCGGACACCTTGCAGAACAAGCAACCACGGTTATTGACCTATCAGAAGATGATATTCACATTTTGCGTGTAGGGTGTGGCGATACCAGCCCGTTTGAGTAACCTTGGTGAGTGATACAATACAGGGCGAAAAAAATACTCAAAGTGAGCCAGTGCAGCAAAAGCTGCCACTGGCTTTTTTGCATGGCAAAGCCGTTGTAGATAAACCTGAAGATTTGTACATTCCGCCCGATGCACTTGAAATTATTTTGGAAACCTTTGAAGGCCCGCTTGATTTACTGCTGTATTTAATAAAAAAGCACAAGTTAGATGTGCTCGAACTCTCTATTTTTAGCATTACTGAGCAATATGTCAGTTATGTAGAAATGATGAGTGAGTTTCAGTTAGAGCTTGCCGGTGAGTACTTAGTAATGGCAGCGTTATTGGCGCAAATAAAATCGCGTCTGTTATTGCCTGTGCACGAGGAGCTCGAAGAAGAGGAAGACCCCCGCGCAGAACTGATCAAGCGTTTACAAGAGTACGAGCAGTTTAAAAAAGCAGCCGAAAATATAGATGCCATCCCCCGTGTAGGCCGTGATATTTTTGTTGCACATGCAACTATGCCGATTATTGAAAATACCGCTCAAAACCTGCCACAGCTTGAGTTAAAAGATTTGATGTTAGCTCTGAGCGACGTGATGGCGCGCGCCAAAACATTTGAGCATCACCAAGTGACAGCAGAAACCCTCTCTACCCGTGAACGGATGAGCAAAATTTTAGCCCAGCTGAGTAACGCAAAAAAAGCGCTGTCGTTTAACGATTTATTCACCCTTAGTGAAGGGCGAAGCGGTGTAGTGGTTAGCTTTATTGCTATGCTTGAGCTTATAAAAGAAGGCTTAGTTAGCTGTTTGCAAGTCTCACCTGATAGCCTAATTTACATAAACCTTACCAACACGCCAAATAGCTAATTAGTAAAACTGTAGCTCAAGTTGTATGTGCGTATATGCACAGATGCCGTTTGCATACGCTATTTTAGTTTTTCTTCACCCTCTATATTCTTAAATTATTGAATTTAGAGGAACCCACATGTTTAAAAATACGCCCACATCTTATGGCCTTATTGCCATTATTTTACACTGGTTGATGGCTTTGACCGTGTTTGGTTTATTTGGCTTGGGCTTATACATGGTTGAGCTAACCTATTACGACAGCTGGTATAAAGGCTCATTGGATTTACATAAAAGTATAGGTATAACGCTCGCCGCAGTGCTTATTTTTAGAATTTTGTGGCGCGTATTCAGCCCCAAACCTCGCCCCCTTAGTCAAAATAAAACAGTAAACCACATTGCACATACCGCGCATATTGTTATGTACCTAATTTTAGCAGTCATTGTAGTGGCGGGTTATTTGATTTCTACCGCCGATGGCAGAGCAATCGCCGTTTTTTCGATATTTAATGTACCAGCTCTGGATTATAACTTTGATGGACAAGCCGATATTGCCGGAAAAATTCATTACTACGGTGCGTGTACATTAATTGGCTTGGCTGTTTTGCATGCACTGGGGGCATTAAAGCACCACTTTATTGATAAAGATAAAACCTTAACAAGAATGATCAAACCAAAGGAATACTAACATGAAAAAACGACTAGTAAGTGCAGCTCTATCGGGTGTAATGATGTTATCGGCCACTGCAAATGCAGCAGATTATGTAATTGATACGCAAGGGGCGCATGCATTTGTTACCTTTAAAATTAAGCATTTAGGCTACAGCTGGCTGCACGGGCGATTTAACCGTTTTGATGGCAGCTTCAGTTACGACGCTAAAACGCAAACAGGGTCTAATATTTTAGTAAATATAGATACAACAAGTTTAGACTCTAACCATGCTGAGCGTGATAAACACTTACGCGGTAAAGACTTTTTAAATGTGGATAAATACCCAACAGCAACATTTAAAAGCACCAATGTGAAATTTACCGATGATGATACAGCCACAGTAACGGGCGACTTTACTTTACATGGCGTAACTAAACGCATTACGTTTGAAATGGATAAAGTAGGTGAAGGGCAAGACCCTTGGGGTGGCTACCGTGCTGGTTTTGAGGGCGAAACCAGTTTAAAACTCTCCGATTACGGTATTGATTATAATTTAGGCCCGGCGTCTACCCATGTTGATATTGGGCTGTCTATTGAAGGTGTGCGTAAATAATAAAGCGTAGATTAAATTAAAACGCCACTTTAGTTAGTGGCGTTTTTGTTTTTTGTAGCGTGAATTCTTGATTCTAATAAGGGTTTTAAATGTGGGGGCAACCAGCGTAACATTACTTGGTGGTATTGCTCGGTTTGCTTAATTTTTTTTAATTGCTCATCTAATAGTTGAATATTTTTAGCACCTTGTTCATTTTTAGTGCAGCCAATATAGCCATAACTTAACGGTGGCGCTTCAACAATCGCTCGCTGAGTTAGGTTTTCTTCAAAGTACATAGATTTAGCTAAGTAATGGTGCTCACTTGGGTAACCTAATAAAATATCTAAGCGCTTTAAATTAAGCATATAGGTAAGGCTGGCTAAACTATT
>Ga0207878_100103_pt1 | contig 97660 bp, 77 predicted proteins | sample LinPmetageLP41_FD_184053 | JGI IMG/M metagenome (GOLD analysis project Ga0207878, IMG submission 184053) | Marine viral communities from the Pacific Ocean - LP-41 (SPAdes) | ecosystem: Environmental > Aquatic > Marine > Oceanic | place: Pacific Ocean | collected 2010-08-27
GTGTACTTTCCTGTACTAAGTTCGGATAAAATTTTTAATTTGAAGGGTTCGCTGTAACGTCTGGTTACTCTGTCATTTTTATACATAACTATTTAGAATTATGTAGCCTTTATTCAGGACGAGTCATGGTTGCCGCTAACGGTCTAGTATAAGAGTAGTAGCGGATTAAAACGCAGCTACTTTTCGGATGACAATATACTTAATTAAAAGCAAAAACGGTTTGGATAAAAACCCAAACCGCTATTACTTTTATACATTGTTGGCAACTGGCTTTCTATTCAATTTGTGACATTTCGTTTAGTATGAATTCTTCTACAGCTCCATCTGTTGCTTTCATATAATCAGCTAAATGTCTGTTGTTCATATGAGTTTGCCATAACTCTCTACTTTCCCAATTTTCATAAAACAAAAATAAGTTTTCATTTTCATTGTCTTGGTGTAAGTCATAGTTAATGCATCCTTTTTCTGCTCTTGTTATTTCAATTAGTTTTAGTAGTTCTCTTTTTACTAATTCTCTTTTTTCTGGTTTAGCTACAATTCTTGCAACTATTGTTAATTTTTGATTACTCATATTTTCTGTTTTTATGTTGTTAGATTTATCTTCTTTTGTTGGATTTGTACACATTATAAATAGCATACTTATTCCTAAAGCGATTATTGTTTTTTTCATATTGTTTCTATTACCTTTTTGATATCTTTCCTTGACTTTGGTTTTTTATTCGGTTGGTTAAAATCTTCATTGTCTCTAAAGCCAATTGCTACTGCCATAAGAGTAGCGTAGTCTGTCTGATTTAGAATTTTGTCATAGTTTTCAGGTTCAACACCTTCCATTGGTGTAGCATCAATTCCCATTTCGGCACAGGCACTCAAGAAAACACCTAAAGCCAAATATACTTGTTTGTCAAACCAAGCTTTTATTTGTTCGTCCGTTTGAGGTTTTATAAATTCTTTATAATAGTCTACTGCTCCTTTTGGAAGTTCTTGCTCAATTTGTTTTTCGAATAAGTCAATGTTGTTTATTCTGCTGAATACCACAACAGTATCGCTGTCAAGTACTTTGTTTGTGTTCAACCAAGATACCTCCGAAAGCTTTTGTTTTGTGTCTTTGCTTGAAACAAAAGTAAATTTCCAAGGCTGACTGTTTATTGAGGAAGGGCTCAATTGTAAAATCACCTTTAATTCTTCAATTTTTTCATTTTCGATTTTTTTTGTCACGTTATACTTTTTGGTAGTATATCGATTTTGCATTGATTTTATAAAACTCATATTCTCTATTTTAACTTACTATAATAATTATAGTTGCAAAAGTAAGTATAGTATTTTACCTTTGCAATAACGGTCAAAAATGATAGTACACTTTTATGGAAGAAAAAGAACTCAAAATGATAAAATTCAGAGGTAATGAATATCCTTGTTGTGCAAGCTTAACAATGGGTATTATTGGTGGCAAGTGGAAAACGGTAATCTTGTTCCATTTGATAGAAAAAACGTTACGTTATAATGAATTAAGAAAGGAAATGCCTTCTGTGACTGAAAGAACATTGAGTTTACAGTTGAAAGCAATGGAAGAAGATGGTTTGATTAAGAGAAAGGTTTACACTTCTAAACCACCTTTAAAAGTCGAATATTCACTAACAGATTTCGGTAAAACCCTAATTCCACTTATTCAATCTATTACGGATTGGGGCGATTCTGTAGTTGAAAAATATTCAAAATAAGTGTTCTGCTGAGCTTGTTGCCAACATGCGGATAAACACCATGGTGTTTATCTTTATTATATATACATAAAGTTACATTAAATAAATTTGTATTTATAAGCGACAGTTTAAAATAAATTTGGTGCTTAAAATAGGGGATAAGAGGATTAAAAAAAAACGGCTCCCAGAGGAGCCGTTCAAACCAAAATATAAGTTGTATTAATTAACCAATATTAATTCTTATATCAGGTTATATCTTGTGTCTTGGTTAATATACTACATTAAACTTATTTTTTTTCTTATTTAAATTGTGTTTAAGAGTTATTTAATAAACAATTGTGAATAAAAAGCAGCTAGCTTTTTGAAAACCAATAAAATAAGTTAAATGTTAAATTTATGATTTATTTAAAAAAAAAACGACTCCGTGAAGAGTCGCTTTAACCAATAATAAACTTTAATCTAATTAATTCTCATCGTCACTAGACTCTGTAGCAATGGTAGTTTTTGCAGAAGGAACGATGGTTTGATCTTTAAATTTTTGCAAATCATTAAATAATAATAAGCTAGAAAACTTCTCTATGTCTCTAAAATCATTTCCAGAGATAATAATCTGCTTTAAGTTGTTATTATATAAAAGATTTTCTGGGATTGTACCTGTTAATTGATTGTCAAAAACATTAAGTATTTTTAAATTGTTTAAGTTTCCAATAGATTGTGGAATTACTCCATAAAAATCATTACTGCTTACGTGTAATTCCTCTAACATAGTAAGATTACCAATAGAAGCAGGTAAATCTCCAGTTAGGTTATTTCCATTAAAAGCTAAAATCTTTAAATTTTTAAGATTGCCAATCTCTGTTGGTATAGTACCCGATATTTTATTAAACGATAATTCTAATTTTTCTAATTCAGAAAAAGCACCAATAGTAGCAGGTATTGTGCCTTCTATATTATTAAAAAACAAACTAATTTCTGTGACTGCATAATTTTTAATAGTTACACCGTGCCAAGTAGAGACAGGTGCGTCTAGGTTCCAAGAATTTGTCCATTTCTCTCCATTAGTTGCTTTGTAAAAGTCAATAAGAGCTTGTTTTTCTCTAGCGCTTATTTGCGCAATCATTACTATTGTAAATAATGATAATCCTATGGTTAGTAGTATTTTTTTCATCTTCTGGGGCTTATGTAATTTCTTACAACTTATTGTAAATAAACAAATAATAATGTTTAAGTACAAAAATATTCGATGAAATGCACTATTGTGTTTAACTACTCACTAGATTTTTGATGAATTTTGTATGAACTTCGTGTGTACCTTCAAAAACTTTTATGTTTAATCGTGCACCAAATAGGGCAGAGCCTTTTAATTCTTCTTCCGTTTTTCTTGCTTCTGTAATGTATTGGTCCTTATTTCCGTATAGATAAGTAACTTTGGTATTTTGAGATAAGTATGAGAAATCTTCAGGTTTTAATTCTGAAGGTATTCCACCAGAATGTAAGATAAGGTAATCGCATTGTATCTTTCTAGTTGCTAACCATCTAGTTGCAATAGACACACCTTGAGAATATCCTAAAACTATAAAATTGGGTATTTGTTTTGGTTTTTCGGCTTCAAAAACAGCATCGGTATATGCTAATACGTTTTTTAAGTCTTCCTGGGTGTTATCTCTGGTAAGCCATGATGCTCCCACATGCTTAAAGTTTTTACCTTGATAATATTTTGAAGGAGCTTGTGGAGCAATTATATAATTTTCTTCAGAATTTAATTCAGAAAAGTAGTTAATAAAATATCTACTTAAATAGCCCATTCCGTGAAAAACCAACCAAACGGTTTTTGTTTTTTCAGAAAAAGTATTTAAAGTAGAATATGTATTTGAAGCTGTAAAAGAAACTTGTTTTTCTAATGTCATTGTATAAGTCCATTTCGTATTTTTACAAAGTAAACCATTCTTATGAAGTTTAACAAAGAAGAAATTTTAAAAGCCTGTAATAAGATGTGCGAAAACACATTGATGCAAACTTTAGAGATTGAATTTATAGATGTTACCCCAGATTCTATTAAAGCAAGAATGCCTGTAAACGCTAGAGTACATCAACCCGATGGTGTTTTGCATGGTGGAGCTAGCGTAGCACTTGCAGAAAGTGTAGGTAGTGCAGGGGCATTTATATTTCTTAATGCTAAAGATGTACATATTAGAGGAATTGAAATTGCTGCAAATCATGTAAAAAGTGTTACCGAAGGATTTGTATATGCAGATGCAACTGTTTTACATAAAGGCCGCACCACACAACTTTGGCAAATAAAAATTACAAACGAAGCAAAAGAATTGGTTTCTATGGTAAAACTAACAACGTTAACATTACGTAAATAGCTGCGTATGGAACTAACATTACTACTCAAAAAAATTACTGACCACCATATAAACAAATTACCCTTTGTTCTATATGCGCTACCAGATAGTGATACTGCAACAGTTTTATTTCAGCCTGATGCAACTTTGCATGTTTCAGATAGTCTTGAAGAGAGAGGTTTTGTTTTTGCTCCGTTTAATTTTGATAAAAGTGCTTATTATATTCCTGAAGAAGGTTCAGAAATTATATCAATTCCCATTATAAAAGAGGATGTAGAGGTTAAGGCACTTAATTTTGAAGAAGATCCAGAAGATTACGAAAGGCACATTCGTATTGTAAAAGAAGCGAAGCGTTTAATTCATTCAAGAGAAGCTTTAAAAATAGTTGTATCAAGAAAAAAAGAAATAAACTTAGTTAATAACTCTCTTTTAGTACTAATACCAAGAATTTTAAATTTATACCCAACAGCTTTTAGATATATTTTTTATCACCCATCACTAGGTGTATGGTGTGGTGCAAGTCCAGAAACATTATTAGAAATTGAAAGTAAATCCTTTTCTACAATGGCTTTGGCTGGAACCCAAATTATTAATAAAAAGAGAAGTCCAGATTGGAGTAGAAAAGAAATTGAAGAACAACAATTTGTTACAGATGCAATAAGTACCAGCTTGCAAAAAGTGACTTCTGTTTTAAAAATCTCTAAAACATACACTCATACAGCTGGTTCTTTGGCACATTTGCGAACAGATCTTTCTGGAGTATTAAAAAACGGTAAGGCAACCCTGTATACAATTGCTTCTGCCTTACATCCTACACCTGCTGTTTGTGGAACTCCCAAGAAGATTGCAAAACGGTTTATTCAAGAGAATGAGGAGTATGATAGAGAGTTTTATACTGGGTTTTTAGGTCCTGTAAATTTTAATAAAGATTCTTCTATGCTTTTTGTAAACCTTCGTTGTATGAAGATTGAAGAGCAAAAAGCTACCTTGTATGTTGGTGGAGGTATTACAGATGGCTCTATCGCTATAAATGAATGGGAAGAAACCCATAATAAGTTACAAACAATGCTTCAAGTACTACAACCTTTACTTTAATATTTCTTAGTGTATTTGTACCTTTGTAAATAATGAAGCCATTGAAATATTCTAGCAAAATTCTTTCTCAAACAGTTACACAATTGTGTCTTGCAAAAGAGATTACCCATATAGTTATTTCCCCAGGTTCTAGAAATGCACCTCTTACTATTGGCTTTACAGAAAACTACAATTTTAAAAATTTTAGTATAGTAGATGAGCGTTGTGCTGCCTTTTTTGCATTAGGTATGGCACAGCAACTTAATAAACCAGTTGCATTAATTTGTACTTCTGGTTCTGCTTTGCTTAATTATTATCCTGCCATCGCAGAAGCTTTTTACAGCGATATACCTTTGGTGGTTATATCGGCAGACAGACCTTTACATTTAGTTGATATTGGTGATGGACAAACAATACGACAGGAAAATGTTTTTGCAAATCATATTTTATATAATGCAAATTGTATTGAAGGAAGTGAACACCAACTGCACAATGAAAAAGAAATAAACATTGCTTTAAACACTGCCATAGAGTTCAAGGGGCCTGTGCATATTAATGTTCCATTTACCGAACCCTTATATCTCACTGTAGATTCTCTAGATGTAAGTCCTCAAAATGTTCTAGCAAGAACAATATCTCTTCCTTTTGAAGAAAACATAGACGATTTTGTAGTAAAATGGAATAGTAGTGCTAAAAAAGTTATTTTGGTTGGAGTATTGCCTCCCAATAGTATTGAAAATGATTTATTACAAATTCTAGCTAACGATGAGAGTACTATTGTACTTACTGAAACTACTTCAAATTTATACCACGAGCAATTTTTTCCAGCAATTGATCAACTTATAGCCCCATTAAATGAGTCTGACTTTAAAAAATTACAGCCAGATTTACTGCTCACATTTGGCGGAATGGTGGTTTCAAAAAAAATAAAAGCCTTTTTAAGAACATATTCTCCAAAAGAACATTGGCACGTGGATGAAAAAAAGGCCTACGATACTTATTTTAAATTAACTCATCATTTTAAAACTACTCCTAATCGTTTTCTTACATCATTATTACCACAATTAAAAAAAGTCGCTAGCGAGTATCAGGCAATCTGGTTATTGGTAAAAAAGCATAGAGAATTACAACACGAGAAATATGTAGCTAAAATCCCGTTTTCAGATTTTAAAGTGTTTTCTGAAATTTTTAAAAACATTCCTCATAACATTCAATTGCAACTAAGTAATAGTGCAACAATTAGATATGCACAATTATTTAATATACATTCTTCTATAGATGTTTTTTGTAATAGAGGAACCAGTGGAATTGATGGGAGTACAAGTACTGCAATAGGAGCAGCTTTAATTAGCAACAAACCTACTGTTTTTATAACGGGAGATCTTAGTTTTTTATACGATAGTAACGGACTTTGGAATAATTACATGCCAGATAATTTTAAAATCATTGTAGTTAACAATAGTGGAGGAGGTATATTCAGAATTCTACCAGGAGCCAAAAACACGGCATATTTTAACGAATATTTTGAAACAAAGCATACCTACAATACGAAGTATTTATGTGAAATGTATGACATTGAGTACCAGAAAGCCGATAGTGATGCTTCTCTAACCGAAAAATTAGCTAGTTTTTTTACTTCAAAAAGTAAACCTTCATTACTTGAAATTTTTACACCTTCTGAAATTAATGATATTGTGCTTTTAGATTATTTTAAAGAGATTAAATAAACTCTATTTTTTAATTAATTCCATACTCCAATTATAGGCATCGATTATATTATTAAAAGTTTTAAAAGGCTTTTTATAGAAATTTGATTCTAATTTACCAGTAGTCTTTGTTGTGTCATTATAATACACAATGGCAATTCCTAATAGTGTGGGAATTTTTTCAAGATATATATAATCGTTAGGGTTTATTGAGAAAGAGTTAATTCTATTAGAAATTAATACGCAAGGATTAGTTCCAACAGCTTTTAGCGTTTTTAAAAGTAATTTTTTTCCATTTTTAATAGAAAGTATAACTCCTTCTTTAACTTCAATTACTATTATTTCATTTTTATAAATATAAATACTAGCAACATCTGCTTTAATAACTTTAGTTATATTAACCGTATCTGGTAATTGGTGGTAATTCATTTTTTAAAAATAAACGTGAATTTAGACTTTTTTTGGGAAATTCTATAACAGTTTTTTAAGTTTTAATCATATGATAAAGTTGTACATTTGCTGCTATGATTCAATTAGGTGAATATAATACACTTACAATTTTAAGGGACACAGAACCCGGCTTGTATTTAGGTGATACCGAAGAAAATGTAGTTTTACTTCCACATAAATACAAACCAGAAAGTTTTGAAATTGGCGATGAAATTAAAGTTTTTGTTTATTTAGATAATGAAGAAAGACCAATTTCAACAACCTTAGACCCTTATTTATTACTTAATACTTTTGGGTATCTACATTGTAGTGATGTTACCAAGTATGGTGCGTTTATGGATTGGGGATTAGAAAAACAACTGTTTGTTCCTTTTAAAGAACAAGCGCGTCCCATGAAAAAAGGTAACTGGTATATTGTATATCTATATTTGGATGAATTAACAAATAGACTTGTAGGCTCTAGTAAAACTAACCGGTTTTTACAAAATGAGAATCTTACTGTACAAAAGTATGATGAAGTAGATATTTTAGTGACACATCTTACAGAAAAAGGAGCAAACGTTATTATTAACGGTGTACATAAAGGTCTTATTTATCAAGAAGATATTTTTGAAGACATCCGTACAGGAGATCGCTTAAAAGCCTTTGTGAGCAATATACGAGAAGACAATAAAATAGATGTAGTACTTCAACAACCTGGTTATAGAAGTATAGAACCCAATGCTAATTTTATTTTGGACGAGCTTAAAGCTGTTGGTGGATTTTTGCCACTTCATGATAAAACAGATCCAGATATCATTAAAAATGAATTGGGAATGAGTAAAAAGAGCTTTAAAAAAGCAATAGGAACTTTATACAAAGACAAACAAATCAATATTAAAGAAGACGGTATAGAGCTTATTTAATTTTTGTATTTTTATAAGAAGACTAACACCAAACTTCTTATGAAAATTTTAAAATTACTCTCTCTGGCAATTTTATTGTCTATTACTGGGTGCGACAACTCAAAAAAAGAATCTACAAAAATTAAAATTGATGTTACTATTTCAGACTCACTTAAAGTTGAGAGTTTAGATGGTAGATTACTTTTAATGCTTTCCAACAACGATAAAGATGAACCTCGTTTTCAGATTAACGATGGACCTTCGTCTCAATTAATCTTCGGAAAAAATGTAGAAGGGATGAAACCCGGTGAAACAATAACTTTTACCGAAGAAGATTTTGGTTTCCCTATTGAAAGTTTAAAAGACATTCCTGAAGGTGATTACCATATTCAAGCGTTACTACATACTTACGAGACCTTTAATTTATCTACAGGAAATACCGTAAAATTACCAATGGATAATGGCGAAGGGCAACAGTGGAATAAATCTCCAGGAAACCTTTATAGTTCACCAACAAAAATATCATTTAGTCCATCAGGTTCTTCAGAATTAAAAGTAGCGCTCAATAACATCATCCCAGAAATCCCACAACCAGAAGATACCGAATGGATAAAACATATTAAATTTAAATCTGAAAAGCTTTCTGAATTTTGGGGTAGGGATATGTACTTGGGTGCTCACGTTTTATTACCGAAAGGTTTTGACGAACATCCAGAAGCAAAATATCCTTTAATGATTTTCCACGGACACTTTCCAGCAGATTTTGGAGATTGGAGAACAACTCCTCCAGATCCAAATCTTGAAGAAGATTATAGTGAACGCTTTAAAGTAAAAGGCTACAACAAATTTGTTCAGCAAGAAGCTTATGATTTTTATAAAAGATGGAATGAACCAGATTTTCCGAGATTTATTATTATAGAGATTCAACATCCCACTCCATATTACGATGATAGTTATGCTGTAAATTCTGCTGCGCAAGGACCTTATGGCGATGCAATTACACACGAATTAATTCCGCATATAGAAGAAAAGTTTAGGGGTATAGGCGAAGGCTGGGCACGTTTTCTATATGGAGGTTCTACAGGTGGTTGGGAAGCTCTTGCAGTACAAGTTAAATATCCAGATGAGTATAACGGTTGTTTTGCTGCATGTCCAGATCCAATAGATTTTAGAGCGTATTGTTTGACTAATATTTATGAAGATGAAAATGCATATTATTATGACAGTGATTATCAAAAAATTGAAGTTCCTGGTAAAAGAGATTATTTAGGTCAAATTTCTAATACACTTCGTGCATCTAATCATCTAGAATTAGTTTTAGGCGATAAATCTAGATCTGGTCAACAATGGGATATTTGGGAAGCTACTTATTCTCCTTTAGGCGAAGATGGATATCCACAACGTATTTGGGATAAATACTCTGGAGATATTAATAAAGAAGTAGCTGCATATTGGAAAGAGAATTACGATTTACGTTATATTTTAGAAAGAGATTGGTCAAAATTAGGACCTAAACTTAAAGGCAAAATACATATCTATTGTGGTGATATGGATAATTACTATTTAAACAATGCAGTGTATTTAATGGAAGATTTCCTAGAAAACACAAGTGAGCCATATTATGATGGTGAGGTATTATATGGAGATAGAGCAGAACACTGTTGGAATGGAGATCCTACAGAACCTAATCATGTTACAAGATTACGTTATAATAGTATGTATGTTTCTAAAATTATGAAACGAATTGAAGCAAGTGCGCCCCAAGGAGCAGACTTAACTTCTTGGAGATATAAATAATTAATAATATCGTCTAGAATAATTATAAAAATTTGGAGCACCGGGTTGGTAAATATAAAAAGCTCGTTGCTCCTTATATACTTGATTTTTTACTCCGTTAGGGCTGTCGATAGAAAATTCTGTAGTACTATTTGTGCCTTTAAAAATCACACCAAACTGCTTTTGTTGAATAGAAGGAAGGTCTATTTTAGTGTCTACGTATCCATTTTTTTTATTTAATACAGTTGCAATATCAACAGGTTGCCAATAATTATCTGCATTAATTTGAAACGATTGCAATGTATTTGCGTAGGTAGGAATTCCTGCAAGAGAATAAGAACCTTCTTTAAAATCTTTGTTAGCAACAAAAAAACCTTCTATTTTAGGAACATCGGGAAGAGATTCTGCATTAATGGTAAAGTAACGGGTGTCAAAGTCATTTTGTGCCAATAAAATTATTGGCAACATAAATAAACTAAAACATAGATACTTTATCATAAAAAACTTCTTTTGCAACAAATTTAAAAACGGTTAAGAATTAAAAATATAAATCAAAAACTGCACCAAAAGTACAAAATTATAAATTCAGTTTGTTAGCGGTGTTTTTAGGTACTGCATCCTTGTGAACCATAATACTAATTGCTTTCAATTTCATATATGCTTCACTAAAATAAACATATCCGCCATTAGCGTTTCTAGTTTCGTCTGTGCCCCAACTGTTCTTAACTTTATAATACTTAGTTCCATTTTGGTCACGTAAAGAACCAGTAATGTGCATTAAATGGTCATCTGTAGTATCATAATTTTCAAATTCGTCTTGACGATATTCTTGGGTTACATTCATTTCTGGATATACTCCTTGTAATGCTTTTATATTATTATCTGAATCTTTTGGGACAACAGCAACACCATCTTTTGATGAAAATGTACGTTCACTCACATCACAATCTAATTCTACAGTAAACCCTTTACTAAGTGCATTATCTATCGTGTTTATCATTTCTTGTAATGGAACATTGTACATCGTTCCATTGCTCCAATTATCTGGTATATTTAAAATAAATTCAGAATAAAAAGGAGATTGAGTAAATGATGTAATTGTAATGTAATTATCTGCATCTATTTTTGTGAGTTGCATAAAGGTTTGTGGGTTGTATTGTTTCCCTTCATACATAAACGTATTAACTGTTTTTCCTAGATATACATCTAATACAGCATCGATTGCTTTTTTCCAGTTTTTACTTAAATTTCTTCCAGGATTATCTACGTACGTTTTAAGCATAGATTCTAATACAGCAACCATCTCTGCGTGATTATGCGAATCTTCATTAGCAAATAAACCACTATACGCTTCATTAGGAACAAGTCCATAATATTTAACAGAGTTCATTACATCGTGTGCTAATCCACCTTCGCTAAACTGGGCTTTACCTTGTCGCATAACAAAATTTTCAGCTTTTTTAGGGTAGGTATTTCTAACAGTGTACATTTCAGATAAATCAATTTCTTTACCTGTAAGGCGAATAATTTCAGACTCTAAAAATGAAGTACTTGAGAAACTCCAACAGGTTCCTGTTCGTCCTTGACTAATTACAGGTGTAGTTTCAAGATCAATTTCTGGAGTAAATTTGTATGCTTCTTGAGCAATTGTTAATGCTGAAATAAAAAGAATTCCGAAGAAAGAAAGTGTTTTTTTCATACTGAATATATTCTAATGTAAATTTTGTTGAGATAGTCTTACTTGCTAGTTAAGCAATGCGATTATAGTTTTCAATACTTAAACTATTTATATCTTTACCGTAAAAATATAAAATATGAGTACACCTAACTGGAAAACAGCGAAAGAATATTCAGATATTACATATAAAAAGCACAATGGCGTAGCAAGAATCGCTTTTAATCGTCCAGATGTACGTAATGCGTTTAGACCAAAAACAACAGCAGAATTGTTGGATGCATTTCACGATGCACAAGAAGACACAAGCATAGGAGTGGTATTATTATCTGCAGAAGGACCTTCTAGCAAAGACGGAGTATATAGTTTTTGTAGCGGTGGAGATCAAAAAGCGCGTGGACACCAAGGCTATGTAGGTGATGATGGATACCACAGATTAAATATACTAGATGTACAACGTTTAATTCGTTTTATGCCTAAGGCTGTAATATGTGTAGTTCCAGGATGGGCTGTAGGTGGAGGTCATAGTTTACACGTTGTTTGTGATTTAACTTTAGCCAGTAAAGAGCATGCAATTTTTAAACAAACAGATGCAGATGTTACTAGTTTTGATGGCGGATATGGATCTGCTTATTTAGCAAAAATGGTAGGGCAGAAGCGAGCCAGAGAAATATTTTTCCTCGGGAGAAATTATAGTGCACAAGAAGCATACGAAATGGGAATGGTAAATGCTGTAATTCCCCATGATGAGTTAGAACAAACTGCATACGATTGGGCACAGGAGATATTGGCAAAATCTCCTACCTCAATAAAAATGCTAAAATTTGCCATGAACCTTACAGACGATGGTATGGTTGGCCAACAAGTATTTGCAGGTGAAGCAACAAGACTAGCTTACATGACAGATGAAGCTAAAGAGGGGAGAGACGCATTTTTAGAAAAGCGTAAGCCTAATTTTGATAAAAAATGGTTACCATAAAAATTCACTGAATAAAAAAAGGGGGCTAGTTTAAACTAGCTCCCTTTTTTTATAAATTCAAATTTTACTTTAATAAATAGAGAGTGCTTCTTCAATTTTAGTTTCACCTTGTAGAATCTCAAAAGCTTGATTTTTTGAAACAGAGTCGTCTAGACTTTTTACTAAAGTACGTGCTACATCTTGTCTACTAATCTCCCCACTTTTATGCAGTTTCTCTTTTAATTCAATTTTACCTGTTCCTTCTTGATTATTTAAAGAACCTGGTCGAACAATACTAAAAGTTACTCCACTTATATCAAGGTATTGATCTGCATTCTGTTTAGCTTGTAAATATTCTTTTAAATCTGTTGCTTCATTAGGATGGTCTGCACCCATAGAACTAAGCATTACAAATTTTTTAATTCTATCTTTTTTTGACGCATCAATAAGCTTTTTTGCGCCTTCTTGATCCACTGCTACTACTTTTTTTCCACCAGAACCTGCAGCAAATATAACTTTGTCAATTCCTTTAGTGGTATGGGAAACATCTTTTTCTAGATCTCCCATAACAGTTGAAACTCCTTGAGATTTAAATTTATTTGCTTGCTCCTCATTACGAACCATAGCTATAGGTTCATAATTATCTGTGTTTTTTAAAAGTGTAACTATTTTATTTCCTGTGGCGCCTGTGGCACCTGCTACTAATATCTTTTCCATATTTAAAGATACAATGTAGTAAAGTGAAAATGAAATTGTAATCACTCTTTAACTCAGTATTAGGAGCTTTTTATGCATATTTAACAACATCGCTTTGTTTGTTATTTTTGGTATGCATCACTATGTACTTTTGCAACTGCACGCCCACTAGGGTCATTCATATTTTTAAAACTTTCATCCCATTCTAACGCCACAGGGCTACTACAAGCAACACTAGGAACAGATGGAACACTTAATGCAGCAGTATCACTTGGGAAATGTTCTGCAAAAATGCTACGGTAATAAAACTCTTCTTTACTAGTAGGCGGTTGTATTGGAAACTTGTAATGTGCATTTTTTAATTGCTCATCTGTTACTTCGGTATTTACCATTTCTTTTAAAGTATCTATCCAGTTATAGCCTACACCATCACTAAATTGTTCTTTTTGTCTCCAAGCAACACTTGGTGGTAACATATCTTCAAAAGCTTTACGTAAAATCCATTTCTCCATACGTTCTCCATTAATCATTTTATCTTGTGGATTAATACTCATTGCTACATCCATAAATTCTTTGTCGAGAAAAGGAACTCGTCCTTCTATACCCCAAGAGGCTAACGATTTGTTTGCCCTAAGACAATCGTACATATGTAATTTGTCTAGTTTACGTACATTCTCATTATGAAAATCTTCTGCACTTGGAGCTTTATGGAAATATAAATAACCTCCAAAAATCTCATCGGCACCTTCACCGCTTAAAACCATTTTTATCCCCATTGCTTTAATAGCACGAGCCATTAAATACATAGGAGTAGATGCTCTAATCGTAGTTATATCGTATGTTTCAAGATGATATATTACATCTCTTATGGCATCAATTCCTTCTTGTATGGTAAACTTTATTTCATGGTGAACAGTTTCTAAATGATCTGCAACTTTTTGAGCCGCTTCAAGATCTGGAGATCCTTCAAGACCAATAGCAAATGAGTGCAGCTGTGGCCACCATGCTTTATCTTTATCATCACTTTCTATACGCTTGTCTGCATATTTTTTTGCAATTGCTGAAGTAATGGATGAGTCTAAGCCTCCAGATAATAATACGCCATAAGGAACATCGCTCATTAATTGTCTGTGAACGGCATCTTCTAATGCCTTGCGAAGTTTTTTAATATCGGTTTCGTTATCTTTTACATTATCATATTCCATCCAATCGCGAGAATACCATTGTTTTAATTGGCCTTCATTGCTGTCTAAATAATGCCCTGGAGGAAATAATTCAATTTTAGTACACACTCCTTCAAGAGCTTTTAATTCTGAAGCTACATAAAAAGTCCCGTGTTGGTCCCAGCCCATATACAACGGGATTATCCCCATGTGGTCACGAGCGATTAAATATGAATCCTTTTCTACATCATAAAGTGCAAATCCAAAGATTCCGTTTAATTCATCTAAAAAAGCATTTCCTTTTTCTTTATAAAGTGCAAGAATCACCTCACAATCAGATTTTGTTTGAAAATTATAATTTCCTTCAAACTGTTTGCGTAATGCCATATGATTGTAAATCTCACCATTTGCAGCTAATACTAACTTTTTATCTTCAGAAAACAAAGGTTGCTTTCCCGAAGTGGGATCAACAATAGCAAGACGTTCATGAGCCATAATTGCATTTTTAGAATCGTATATTCCACTCCAATCCGGTCCACGATGTCTTATACATTTTGCCATAGCTAATACCTGAGGGCGCAAAGTCTCGGCAGATTCTTTCAGTTTAAAGGCACATACAATTCCACACATAATTTCTACTTTTTTTTTGTTGAAGATTTCTATTACTAAGAAATCATTATATATTTTAAGTTTATTATAAAAAAAAAGCCTGTCAAAAAACTTGACAGGCTTATATATCTCGACAAGTTTTTGTTAAGGCAAATAATTGTTATTATTATTTAAAATGTTATAAAACATAAACTTGTTTGTTGTTAAATTAGATTACTAAAGTAAAATAAAAATCTTAGTTAGCAATAGAAACTAGAAAAATTATCTCAATTTAGGATAATTCTCTGGGTTTGCTTCGTGCATAATATCGTATACTTTTTCAAAAACATCTTCTGTAGAAGGTTTAGAAAAATAATCTCCATCTGTACCATAAGCAGGGCGGTGTGCCTTAGCAGTAAGTACTTGCGGCTTGCTATCTAAATACTTATACCCATTTTGTTCGTCTATAATATGCTGTAAAATGTAAGCAGAAGCACCTCCCGGTACATCTTCGTCAATTACAAGTAAACGGTTTGTTTTGGATAGACTTTTTACCATATCGTGATTTAAATCCAATGGTAATAAGGATTGTACATCTATAATTTCTGCATCAATACCTACTTGGTTTAACTCTTTTGCAGCTTCTTCTACAATGCGTAATGTACTACCGTATGAAATTAAAGTAATATCTGTTCCTTCTTTAATTGTTTCTACTACGCCTATAGGTGTTTTAAACTCTCCAAGATTAGTAGGCATTTTTTCTTTTAAGCGATATCCATTTAAACACTCAATAACCAAAGCAGGCTCATCTGTTTCTAATAATGTGTTATAAAAACCTGCTGCTTTTGTCATATTACGAGGCACTAAAATATACATACCGCGTAATAAATGTATTAAACCACCCATTTGTGATCCACTATGCCAAATACCTTCTAGCCTATGTCCTCTAGTACGAACAATTAAAGGTGATTTTTGCTTTCCTTTTGTGCGATAACGTAGTGTAACTAAATCATCACTCATAATTTGTAAACAATATAAAATATAATCTAAGTATTGTATTTCTGCAATAGGACGTAAGCCACGCATTGCCATACCAATACCCTGTCCTAAAATGGTAGCTTCTCTAATTCCTGCATCACTTACTCGTAGTTCGCCAAATTTTTCCTGCATACCTTCAAGACCTTGATTTACATCTCCAATTTTACCAGCATCCTCTCCAAAAATAAGAACATCTGGATGTTTTGTAAATATTGCATCAAAATTGTCTCTTAATATTAAACGAGCATCAACATCCTCTGCATTGTTATCATAGTTTGGAGCAACTTCTTTTATGGTTTTTGCATTCTCTTTTGCTTCTGAATAAAGATCTGAACTGTATTTAGGTTGAATGGTTTCAAAATAGTTTTGAATCCAGTCTTGAAGTTGTCTTTTTTCAGAAGAATCTTCACTTACCACATAGCGCAAAGCTTTACGTGTTGCCGAAGCTATCATTCTACGAAGTGGTTCTTTTTCTGAAGCTAAATCGTTTTTTATTTTTTCGATGAAAGTTTTATTTGAAGAGCTTTCTGCAAGATTTCCTAATAAAGTAATTGCTTCTTCCTGTTCTTGCCTTTGCGGTGCTAAAAATGCTTCCCAAGCTGTTTTTTTGCCTTCACGAACTTCTTTTTTAATTGATTTTTCAATTTCAGAAAGTTCTTCTTCAGTAGCCATATTATTTGCTACCATCCAACTACGCATTTGGGTATTACAATCAAATTCTAATTCCCACTCTAGACGCTCTGTGCTTTTATATCTTTCATGAGAACCACTTGTAGAGTGTCCTTGAGGTTGGGTAAGTTGTTGTACGTGTATAAGTACTGGCACATGTTCTTCTCGTGCAATCTGTGATGCTTTTTGATATGCTTCAATTAGTGCAGGATAATCCCAACCGTTTACACGTAAAATTTCATATCCATTTTCTTCTTCGGTACGTTGAAATCCTTTTAAAATTTCACTAATATTTTCTTTAGTGGTTTGGTGTTTTGCATGAACAGATATACCATATTCATCATCCCAAACACTCATTACCATTGGTACTTGCAATACTCCTGCAGCATTTATGGTTTCCCAGAAAAGACCTTCACTTGTACTAGCATTTCCTATTGTTCCCCAAGCAACTTCATTTCCATTTATAGAAAAATTTGTTTTGTTTTCTATTCCTTTAACATTTCTAAAAATCTTTGATGCTTGCGCCAATCCTAAAAGACGTGGCATTTGTCCTGCAGTAGGGGAGATATCTGCACTACTATTTTTTTGTGTGGTTAAATTTTTCCAACTACCGTCTTCATTCAAACTATGGGTTGCAAAATGACCTCCCATTTGTCTCCCTGCACTCATTGGATCTGCATTAATATCTGTATGTGCATATAATCCTGCAAAAAACTGCTGAATATTTAATTTTCCAATCGCCATCATAAAAGTTTGATCGCGATAGTAACCACTTCTCCAATCACCATTTTTGAACGATTTAGCCCAAGCGAGTTGAGGTATTTCTTTTCCATCGCCAAAAATTCCAAATTTTGCTTTACCTGTCAATACCTCTCTACGTCCCAGTACGCTACATTCACGACTGGTTACAGCAATTTTATAATCGTTTAAAACTTCTTTCTTGAAGTCTTCAAAAGATAATTCGCTATTTGTTTGAGGGTTTGTCTGCATCTTCATTAAAATTTAGGACTACAAAAGTAACTAAAACAGGCGTGTTTTACAATGTAAGTTGTAAACAGGTGTATTAAAAATATATTACTCTTTTTTTGAGGTAGTTATAAATCTAATTACAAAAAGTCTAAGTAATAAGATAAAAGGAAATCCGTGTAATAAAACATCAAACCAATCCATTAGCTTCATACCCTGTGCACCACCAAATATCCATTTTAGTTTTCCAAAAAGATGTGGTTCTGGAAAAAAAGGTGCTAGACCTAAAATGAGACAGAGAAGAATAATTATTCTCCAGTTATTTAATATTTGCATTATAATTTTAGTTTTATAGTTGTTTGTTTAATACCATCTTCTGGTAAATAAACCGAGTAGGGTTTTTGGACTTAATGTGACTACAAAGCGAACTTTTTCATCATAATGTGGTAAATTAGGTTCAAAACCTAAATTAGAATACAAGGGGAAATATAATTCGAAGTAATCTGCTACAAGGTTAACTCGAATACCGCTATCAAAAACGGCTTCAACTCCTTGTCCTTTATTATGAATAAGTCCCACATCACCATAGGCATAAATCCAACGCCAGATATTTGTGCTTGCATTTAAAGTAGTCATCCAACTATTAGAATAGGCAGGTTCTAATTGTGATTTAAACCCTCCTTCTGCAACTATTAATTGTTGGCTGAATAATCCTGTATCCTCGCTTCTACCGTAGTAAGTATAATCGAAAAGGTAATCTGTAGGACGGTCTAATGCAAAACTGAAAAAGTCTTCTTCTGGTCTAGTATCATTAAAGATAAAAGCACCTGCAAACAAACGTAAATTTAATTGTCTGTTATTTATAAAAAGCTTTCGGTATTCAAAAGTTGTAGAAATTTTACTGAAATTAGAAGATATTTGATAATCTACAACGCTCCTAAAATAATTAATTAGATTAGGGTTAGAATAAACATACTGTAAATTAAAAACACTGTAATTAGGTTCTTGATTAGGGTCATTTACATTTTCATCCTTATAAACATTTATATTTCTAAGGTTGATGTATTGTTTTTCATTATCGCGTAAATCATTATTTCTAAACGCAAAAGTCATATAAGGTGTAAAACGTCTGTAAAAAAGATCGTCGTCGTAAGAGTAATAACTTCCAGAGAAGCCATAGCGCATTGCGAATAATTTACCTTTATCTATTCTTTGTGTGTATGATATAGATCCATTACCTATTAACGTTTTAGATTTATAGCCATATTGCGGTTCGAGTTTATAATCTAAATCTTTTGCTAAAACAGTTTTGTTATATAATTTTACTCCAGTTGTAAAACCATCGTATAAATTATATTCAAAAATGGGCATAAAAAATAGCTGATTGTAATTAGGGTCTTCCACATCTTGAAAAAGCCTAAACTGAAGTGGTCTGTTTAAAAGACCATTTACACTTTTAAAGTTATTACGGCGGTTAAACTCTGGAATTACACCTTCGTAATTAACAGCAACTTTTCTTATATCTTCTGCTGGTATGGTAACAGTGGTAATACTGTCTACTGGCAACACCCATTTTTTTAATACAATTTTATCTTTATTAAGTCCGTACAATGAAACAGGCATTGAGTTTTCACGAAGATTTTTTATTTTAACATCTAATGAATCTCCACGTTTTACAATTTTTTTTATTTTAAAATCTATTGTAGTTCTTTTATCTGCATAATCTTCAAAAAACCAATTAACGGGTAGGGTGGTATTTCTTTCTAAGACTTCTTGAAATTTACTAATTGTAGTGCTTTTAAGTTTATTTTCTTTATAATAATCAAGTATTGATTTATCTAGATTTTCTTTACCAATATAATCTGCCATGTACTTTAGCCCCACACCACCATAATAGTCATTTGCAATATTTTTATTGAACTTAACTAACGAATCTTTGGGAGTAGTTAATTTTTGGTGAATATTGCTTCTTGCCATGTTAAGGTAGAATATTGGATATTGGTCATTAAACTCTAAATCTGCTGCGTGAGCCCATTTAATAATCCAAAAATCGCTTAACGAACCTATTATTTTCATTTTGGGATAATATAGATCTACATACTCCATCATTAAATAAATCTGTATTGCTCCTGTAAGCCAATAATCTTCTCTGGGATGTAGTAAAAGAGTATTTTCTATGTAATTACGAGTTATGGTTTTAAGTTGTTCCATATCATACTCAAATCCATCGGGAAAAGGGCTAATAAAATTTGGTAATTGATTAAGCCCATATACTGGATTACTTCTGTAATCTTCATCACTAATTACCATTGTTTCAAAAGGGTAACCGCCTAATTTGTCATTTAAAAAATGAACAACCCTATCTACAACTAAAGCTCTAATAGGCGGAGTAACTTTTTTTTCTTGAATACTAGTTACAATATTTAATTTATCTGTAACTATTGTTTCAAAAGGTGAAATAGTATTGAGGTATAATACAGCTTTAGTTCTATTTTCAGCTTTTAGGTTTGTTGTTTTTAAGCCTTCAGAAACAGATTCAGAAACGACAGTAAAATCTGAAGTAAGCTTATATATTTCTGGTGCTTTAAAAGTTATAGAGAAACTAGAAGGTTTTAAATATAAATCATCTGTTCCTTTATTGCTATAAGCTTGCCAACCTCCGTCATATACAGCAGGGGAGATAAACCAATACATAAGTTTATAATCGTTGTATTTTGAAACTCCAAATCTTGTAAATTCATCACTCGGCACTTTTACAGTGTATTCTAGATTTACAATATAACTATCACCTGGAAGTAAAGGTGTGTCGAGAATAACTTTTAAAATATCAACTTCAGCCCCTCTTTGAAATTGTAGAGGTTTATTGTTGTTATTAAAAATGACTTTGATTTTTGTGTTACCACGATCTCTCTCTTTTTCGAAATGAAAAGAACTGTCATAATTTTCAGCAAAACGTTTTCCTAGCGGAGTAGTTTTTTTTGAAAAACTATTTGCCCAATCATTAAAATATAAAGTATCTAATACGTTATTTGAAGTGTTTTTAAATATAATCTTTTGATTGATATCTATTGTTTTACTTTCGGGGTTTAATGTTGCTTCAATAGATATATCGTGCTGTGCATGTAATGATGCAGCAATAAAACCTAAAGCAAAAAATAAAAGCCTAAAGTGTTTCAAGAAGTTTTTAAGAATTTTAAAGGTTTACTATAAGGCAGGTTGGTTTGTATATAATAAATACCACTTGACATATACGAAACATCTATAGTAATGGTTTCTGAATCTGTTGGTGGAATCGAAATAATTTTTTGACCTATTGTGTTATAAATTTCAAAAGAAATATTTTTTGAAATTTGAGGAGCAACTTTAAGTTCTAACTTTTCAGAAACAATTGTACTTGTTAAATATATGAGTGTTTCATTATTTTGAAAATCTGAAGTAGCTAGTATTATATCTTTATTGGTTTCTAACTGCATTACAACAGGAAGATGATCACTCATACTGTAAAGGTTATTTCTAAGTTGCTGGCTAAAATCTCCTACACAATCTTCACTGCTTACATTGTTATCAAAACAATTTCCATTATTACCAAATGATTTATATGTGTCTGGTATATATCTCATTGTTGGGTTAGTTAACATATTTTCAGAAATCATTATAAAGTCGAACCTATCATCCATACCTCCGCCAGCACCTGCACCAAAAGGACCCGAACTAATTCGAGTACTTTGTGTATGTATATCTTGAAAATTAATGTTAGTACTCCAAGAACCAGGAGTATTTATTGGGTCTGCCATAACAATATTATTTGTAGGGTCTAATAATTCTTGATAGGCGGGCTCTGAAGAAGTATAAATATTAAAATCTCCTGCAAAAATTACAAAGGTATTTGGGTCTAAGGTATTTAATTTATTAGTAAACTCTGTTACCATATCTAATCTTAAATTTTGATTTGCAGAACCTTGACTTGATTTTAAATGAGTAATATACACATCCAGAAATATAGGATTGGTTTGTACATCTGTTGTACTTACTCTTAATAAATATCTATTAATATCTCTAACAGAGGTGGTTATAATTTCTTGTTCTATTAGTGTAAACATTCCTGTTCTAAAGTATAGCATTTGCTGCAAATTTGAAGAACTGGACTGGTTAAACAAAAAAGGTGCTGCTGTGTAATTTGCACCTTCATCATTAAGAGAGATATTTAATATTTGATCTGCGCCATCTTGATTTTCAAGCTCACAGACCATAAAAATATCGGGTTCATATTCGTCTAATATATTCTGAAGAATTGTGCTACGATCTCCAGGTAAAGCCTCCGGAAATTCAAGTAAATTATAAAACATGGTTTTTATAATATCCTGTGAAAAAACATTTGCTCCAGTTATAAATAGTAATACAAAAAGTAATTTTTTAAACATGTATTATTAAAAGTTAGGACTTAAGTTATACTCATCGTAGAAATCATTTAATATCTTTAATACTTCATCCTCTGTATCTACAAGATGTACTAAGTCTAAATCTCCAACACTAATATTATTATTGGCTTCTAAAAGTGTACCTTTTATCCAATCAAACAATCCTCCCCAAAACTCTCTTCCTACAAGTATTAATGGAAATTTATCAATTTTATGGGTTTGGATTAAAGTAAATGCCTCAAAAAACTCATCTAATGTTCCAAATCCTCCGGGCATTACTACAAAACCTTGTGAGTATTTTACAAACATAACTTTGCGAACAAAAAAGTAATCAAAATCAATACTTTTATCACTATCAATATATGGATTGTCGTGTTGTTCAAAAGGTAATGTTATATTTAATCCTACAGAAGTTCCACCAGCCAAATGTGCCCCTTTATTTCCTGCTTCCATAATACCGGGACCACCACCTGTAATTACACCATATCCATTTTCGGTAATTTTTTTTGCAATTGCTTCGGCAAGCTTATAATATTTATGATCTGGTTTTGTTCTAGCAGATCCAAAGATGGAAACACATGGTCCAATACGGCTCATTTTTTCGTATCCATTAACAAACTCTCCCATAATCTTAAAGATTGCCCAAGAGTCGTTTGTTTTTACTTCGTTCCAGTTTTTAGGAGTATTTTCTAATCTCATTCTTCAATTTTCATTTTATGAGTAAGGAGTATTCAATGATAAACATTTGACATTAAACCATCAACTTTTCTTACTTTAATTGTAATTCTTTTTTTAGAAAACTTGCTGTATAACTTTTCTTATTTTCGGCTACTTCTTCGGGAGTTCCAAGTGCTAATACTTTACCACCTTTTTTACCACCTTCAGGACCAATATCAATTATATAATCAACGGTTTTAATAACATCTAGATTGTGTTCAATAATTAAAACCGTATTTCCTTTATCTACTAATTTATTTAAAACTATCATTAATACTCTAATGTCTTCAAAATGAAGTCCTGTTGTAGGCTCATCAAGAATATAAAAAGTATTTCCAGTATCTCTTTTTGATAGTTCTGTGGCTAACTTAATACGTTGAGCTTCTCCTCCAGATAGTGTAGTAGATTGTTGTCCTAATGTTATATAACCTAGACCTACATCTTGTATAGTTTTAAGTTTTCTGTAAATTTTGGGGATTAACTCAAAATATCCACACGCTTCATCTATGGTCATCTCCAACACATCGTAAATAGATTTTCCTTTGTATCTAATTTCTAGTGTTTCTCTATTAAAACGCTTGCCTTGGCAGGTTTCGCATTCTACATAAACATCTGGCAGAAAATTCATTTCTATAACACGTAAACCACCTCCTTTACAGGTTTCACAACGACCACCTGCCACATTAAAACTAAAACGACCTGGTTTATATCCTCTAATCATTGCTTCGGGAACTTTAGCAAATAAGCTACGTATTTCTGAAAACACTCCCGTATAAGTAGCTGGATTAGAACGAGGTGTTCTTCCAATTGGTGATTGATTTATGTCTATAACTTTGTCAATATGTTCAAGCCCTTTAATGTTCTTGTACGGCATTGGTTTTTTTACTCCGTTAAAAAAATGAGCATTTAAAATTGGGTAGAGGGTTTCATTAATTAATGTAGATTTTCCACTTCCAGAAACTCCTGTTACTCCAATCATTTTACCTAATGGAATCTCAATCGATACATTTTTTAAATTATTCCCTGTGGCTCCGGATAGCGCAAGGGTTTTGCCATTTCCTTTTCTTCTTTTCTTCGGTATTTCTATTTCTTTAGTCCCATTTAGATAATCTGCTGTAAGAGTATGGTGTTTTTTAATTTCTGAAGGTGTACCAATAGAAACTATTTCTCCTCCATGTTTTCCAGCTGCTGGACCAATATCTATTACATAGTCTGCATGTTCAATCATGTCCTTGTCGTGTTCTACCACAATTACAGAGTTTCCAATCTCTTTTAAAGAAACAAGGGATTGGATTAACTTTTCATTATCCCTTTGGTGTAATCCTATACTTGGTTCATCAAGGATATAAAGTACTCCAACTAATTGAGAACCAATTTGTGTTGCAAGTCTTATTCTTTGTGCTTCACCACCAGATAGTGACTTAGAACTTCGATCTAATGCTAAATATGTAAGCCCTACATCTATTAAAAACTGAAGCCTAGTTTTAACTTCTTTAATAATTTCTGAAGCTATTTTTTGTTGAATTTCCGAAAGATTATCTTCTAAATCTGTAAACCAATCTGCAAGCTCCACAATATCCATATGGGCTAACTCTGCAATATTTTTATCGTTTACTTTAAAATAAAGAGATTCTTTACGTAAACGACTTCCTTCACATTCTGGACACTTTATTTTGTCCATATACTCTTTTGCCCATCGCTGTAAAGACTTAGATTCGTTAGCTTCAAACGTATTTTGAAGAAAAGTTGCCACGCCTTCAAAGTCTATTTTATAGCTACGTGTAATCCCTAATGTTTTCGATTCAATATCAAATTTTTCATTTCCGCCATAAAAAATTAATTCTTTGGCTTCACTAGATATTTCAGAAAAAGGATCACTTAATTTAAATTTAAATCGTTCTGCAATTAACTCAAGTTGCTTAAATATCCAATTATTTTTTTGAGGACCATGTGGCGCTAAAGCTCCTTGTTTTATTGATAATTTTGGATCTGGAACAATTTTATCCAAATTAACTTTGTACAATTGACCTAACCCTTTGCAGTTAGGACACATTCCTTTTGGAGAATTGAATGAAAAATTATTGGGCTCTGGGTTAGGGTAGGAGATACCACTACTAGGACACATTAATGCACGGCTAAAATAACGTACATCATTAGTCTCGTTATCCAAAACCATAAGTACATCGTCACCATGATACATTGCTGTTATAATAGTTTCTGAAAGGCGTTTGTCATTATCTGTTTCCTCTGTAATTTTTAGTCGATCAATTACAATTTCTATATCATGATTTTTGTAACGGTCAACTTTCATTCCCTTTACAATATCCAATACTTCTCCATCTACACGTACTTTTAAAAACCCTTGCTTCGCAATTTGTTCAAATAACTCTCTATAATGTCCTTTTCTAGTTCTTACAACAGGAGCTAATATGCTTACTTTTTTATCTTTAAAATCTGAGATTATTAACTCTTTTATTTGATCGTCACTATAGCTAACCATTTTTAAACCTGTGTTAAAACTATAGGCATCACTAGCTCTAGCATAAAAAAGACGAAGAAAATCGTAAATTTCTGTAATAGTTCCTACTGTTGATCTTGGGCTTTTACTAGTAGTTTTTTGTTCAATAGCAATAACGGGAGAAAGTCCGTCTATTTTATCTACATCTGGACGTTCAAGACTTCCTAAAAATTGACGTGCATATGCAGAAAAGGTTTCTATATAGCGACGTTGCCCTTCTGCATAAATTGTATCGAATGCTAATGATGATTTACCACTTCCAGATAAACCTGTAATTACTACAAGTTTCTCTCTAGGAATTTTTACATCTATATTTTTAAGATTATGAACTCTTGCCCCAAGAACTTCAATAAAATCTTCGTTTTTTGCCATAGTTTGCAAAGGTACTTAAATCAATCGAAAATTAAGAACAGAAGTAAACTACCTCGTGTTAATATTTAGCGAAAAAATAACATGATTAACTATTAATTTCTTTCGATAAAAATTGATAGAATGTTGTAGAAATAAAGAAGATTGCGCTTACAACAAAAGAAAAGCTAATAATTAATAAAATTATAGGTAAACTAAAGAGTAAAAATAGTAACGGTAGCATAACTCCAAAGAGAACTAAAAACAAAAAGATAGTGTATAGATATCTAATTATTCGCGGGATTTTACCACCAATTTCTTCTTGGAATTGATATAGTTTTGGCATTACTTCTTTACTCATATATTCACCAAGACGAGATAAAAAAACTTCATTAAAAGAAGAGTCTTCAAAAACTTCGCTGTCAATTGTATTTGCTAATGCCATTATCTTATCTTGATGTCTTTCATAAACAGCGTTGATGTCTAATGCATCTTTATAGATTCCAAATTTATATCCAAAATAGTACCATAACCCTGAACTACATTTATGTTCTAGCCACTTTGAAACTATATCTTTATTGTAAGACTTCGGAAAGCTTATGTTCTCGGGGATGGTTTTCTCACGTGGAGAAGTCATTAATAAAGATTTAAGTTCTAAGTACAGATTTTCGGTATCTGCATAGTTGTGTTTTTCTTGAAGAAACTCAATCGCTAACTTTGATTTTCCTTTATAAAATTCTTTAACATCAAAAAATGTTAATCCCGAAAATTCTTCATCTATATATTCTTTTAAGCCAGGAAGCCACATTTTAGATTGCATAAGCAATTCTATAATAGACCTAAAGTTATGCATTTTTTGAGTGACAATACTAAGGTCATTAACGGCTTCATTTCTATTGCTTTTTAAGCCTAACGCAGAAGCAGCCAAATAAACCATAATAATAGCAGATAAAAAGCCGCTAATACTTATAAATACAGTAGATAAAGATGTGAGTTGTAAAGTAAAATTTGGATTTGAAGTTGTTTTTTGCCAAAGAAGAAAACTTAAAGCAATACATAAAAGTCCACTAAAAACTAGCGGAATGAGGGCATACAAATCCTTTACAAAAGATTTACTCTTCATTTATGTGTGTTCTTCAAAAAAATAATAGTAGAAAATAAGAAGCAATTATAAATCCATATATACTCCTAGAGAAAATCAAAACTATGTATGTTTTTACTCTATTAGTGTAATACTATACTCTATAAAATGATTTGCTTTTATTGTAATTTGTTTTCTATCTTTATTGTTTTGAATGGTTATTATTAGATATATCTATACAACCTCAAAACTAAGTAATTTTCCTACAGAATGTAGTATTTTACCTACAATTCGATATGTGGATATAAAAATCCGATAAAAGACATTTTTTTAGGTTAGATTTTTTAAAAACCCACAGCCGTATCATCACCTCTGTGGTCTGCGCCACCCTCTAGAAGACCATTAGGCAAAATTAATATAGCATCTACTTTTCCAATAATTGGATCTGTTTCTTGGTTATGTGGATAGCCTTTATTTTCAAGCTCTTGTATTAATTGAGGTGAAAATTTATTTAATTCATATCGTAAAGCATCTGGGAGCCATTGATGATGAAAACGTGGCACATTAACAGCTTCCTGAATATTCATATTAAACTCTTTTACATTAAGTATTGTTTGTAATACAGATGTAATTATAGTAGCCCCTCCTGGTGTTCCTACAACCATCCATAAAGCCCCATCTTTTTCTATAATTGTAGGAGTCATTGCACTTAGCATTCTTTTTTGTGGTGCAATTGCATTTGCCTTTCCACCAATTAATCCATAAATATTTGGTTCTCCAGGTTTCGCACTAAAATCGTCCATTTCATTGTTTAAAAAGAACCCCAGTTCTTTAGCGTACAACTTAGACCCATAACCAGAATTAAGAGTAGTAGTAACAGCAACTGCATTTCCAAATTGATCTACAATAGAGTAGTGGGTAGTTTCTTCGCTTTCATATCCTTTAATTTGCCCATAAGTAATAGTTTCTGAAGGAGTGGCTTGATCAAAAGAAAATGTATTCATTCTTTCTCTTAAATATTTTTCACTAAGTAAAGAGTCGATTGGATTATCAACAAAATCTGGATCGCCCAAATAATAACTTCTATCTGCATAAGCTCTGCGTTCTGCCTCTGCTAATATCTGTATATATTTAACAGTATTGTGACCATATTCGGCAAGTGGATAGGGTTCAAGCATTTTTAAAATTTGAGCTAAACAAATACCTCCACTTGAAGGTGGGGACATAGATATCACTTTTAAGTCTTTATAATTAAATACAATAGGCTCTCTCCATTCTGCCTCGTAAGCATCAAGATCTTTGAGAGAAATAATTCCACCTTTTGAAGTTATAAAGTCTACAAGTTTTCTACCTGTTTCTCCATTGTAAAATTCTGATCTGCCATTTTTTGAAATTCGGGTTAAAGTTTCAGCTAGTGCTAAATTTTTCAAGGTATCACCCTTCTTGTAATTTTCAGTGAAAATTGAAGATTCTCCATTAACTTCTTTAAAGAATGTTTGGTATTCATTTAGCCGTTCTTCTTGGAGTTTTGTAATAATAAATCCTTTATTTGCTAAATCTATAACTGGTTGTAAGATTTCTTCAATGGGTAGGGTTCCAAATTTTTCGTGTACTTCAAAAATACCGGCAATAGTTCCTGGGATGGCTACTGAAAGACTTCCTTGTTTACTTTTTATGGAAAGATATTCTCCATTTTCATCAAGATACATATCTTTTGAAGCTGCCAAAGGGGCTTTTTCTCTAAAATCTAAAGCTCCAATTTCTCCATATTGGGTTCTATACACCATAAAACCACCACCTCCAAGATTACCTGCATAAGGATAAGTAACAGCTAATGCCATCTCTGTTGCAACCATAGCATCAAATGCATTTCCTCCTTTTTGCATAATGTCACTACCAATTTTTGAAGCTTCTTTTCTTGCAGAAACAACCATTGCATTTTCTGTTATAAGACCTTTTACAGGGAGATTATTAACTACTGTAATTTCTTCAGTTTCTTTCTTACAAGAAATAAAAAAGCAAAGACCTAATAAGACTATAATAATTCTCATAATTCTAATAATTTTTTTCTAGAAAACTGAATTAGTTCCTCAAAAAAAGAGGTAAATTCATCTTCAAATTCGGTGTAAAATTCTTCCAACTCTAATACGGCAAAATTCATTTTTGAAATCCCTTTTGTTCGTACATTCATTTGGTTTAAAATTTTACTAATACCGGGTACGGTTGCATAGCTTAATAGCCAATTATCTGCAATCATATACGGCATCATCCTTTTAATTCGTGTTGGTAAAATTTTAAAGTTTTGCCGCAACATTTCATAAAAGTTTTCAACGTAAATATCTAGTGGTAAAGTATGATAGGATGTCCAGTTTTTTGCTAAATAATGATCGTATAAAATATCTACAATTACCCCGCTATAATGGCTATAATTTTGATGGAGTCTTTTGGTACTTTGTTTAACAATAGGATGTTGGTCTGTATAGCTATCTATACCTCTATGTAAAAGGATTCCTTTTTGTATTTGAGATGGGTATTTAAGGTATTTTTTTCCTTTAATACTATCTGCAATAAAATTACCAATTGTAATCCCTTCATCCTCTCCAGAAAGGTATATGTGTGCAAGAAAATTCATTCTCACAATTTACAAAAAGGTAACAAAGAAAAATGTTTTTAAAAAAGTATCTTTGCATAAAATTTTTGAAGATGACATTGATTAAATCTATTTCTGGAATTAGAGGTACAATTGGCGGAGCTCAAGGTGAAAATCTTACTCCAATTGATGCAGTTAAATATGCTGCAGCTTATGGTTCATGGGTAAAAAAGCAACGAACTAAAGATGATTATAAAATTGTTGTAGGACGTGACGCAAGAATCTCTGGAAATATGATTCAGCAATTAGTAATGAACACTTTGGTAGGAATGGGATTTCATATTATAGATCTTGGATTATCAACTACTCCAACAGTAGAGATGGCAGTTACTATGGAACATGCAGATGGAGGTATTATTTTAACAGCAAGTCACAATCCAAAACAATGGAATGCTTTAAAATTATTAAATAAAGAAGGAGAGTTTTTAAACGCAAAAGCTGGACAAGAAATACTTGATATTGCAGAAAATGAAGCTGTTAAATTTTCTGAAGTAGATAATCTTGGTACTATTACAATTAATGATGCATATATAGATTTACATATAGATGAAATTTTGCAATTACCACTTATAAATGTTTCGGCCATTAGAAAAGCTAACTTTAAAGTTGTTGTTGATGCAGTTAATTCTACAGGTGGAATTGCTGTTCCTTTATTACTTGAAGCCTTAGGAGTACATCCCGTGAAATTATACTGTACCCCAAATGGAGAATTTCCTCATAACCCAGAACCGTTAAAAGAACATCTTACAGATTTAATGGCGTTAGTTATTAAAGAGCACGCAGATTTTGGAATAGTAGTAGATCCAGACGTTGACCGTTTGGCATTTGTAGATGAAAAAGGGGAGATGTTTGGTGAAGAATATACGCTTGTTACTATTGCAGATTATGTATTGCAAAATACCCCTGGTAATACTGTTTCAAATATGTCTTCTTCTAGAGCATTACGAGATGTAACAAAAAAATATGGAGGCACTTACAATGCCAGTGCTGTTGGTGAAGTAAATGTTGTACAGATGATGAAAGACACTAAAGCGGTTATTGGAGGTGAAGGAAACGGAGGGATTATTTATCCAGACCTTCACTACGGAAGAGATAGTCTTGTTGGCATCGCTTTGTTTTTAAGCTATTTGGCCGAAATTAAGATTTCTGTAAGTCAACTTAAAAAGGAATATCCTATTTATTTTATGAGCAAAAAGAAAATTGAATTAACGCCTCAATTAAACGTTGATTTAATTTTAGAAAAGATGACAGCTAAGTATTCTTCCGAAGAAATAAACACTATAGATGGGGTAAAAATTGATTTTCAAGATAATTGGGTACATCTTCGTAAATCCAATACAGAGCCTATTATAAGAATTTATACTGAAGCTAAATCACAAGAAAAAGCAGATGCATTAGCAAATAGAATTATAGCCGAAATAAAACAAATAGCAGGTATTTAACTATAGAAATTCTTTTGGCACCTTATCTCTATGTTTCCACCGTTTGTGAGTCCATAAATAATACTCTGGTGCTTCATAGATTTGCTCTTCAACCAATTTTAGAAAAATATCGGTTATTTCGTAATCTTTAAATTCTCTTGGAGTAAGGGTGATTGTTTTAAAAGTTGCTTGATAATAACCACGTTTAACTTTACTTACAGCACAAAAAACAACTGCCATGTCTAATCGTTTAGCCATCATTTCTGCACCGGTATAAACTGGCACTTTAATATTTAAAAACTCTTGCCAATGAAATGCGCTTTCTGCTTTTGGAGATTGATCTGAAACAAACCCATTAAGTGTTACTTCACCTTCTGCTTTAGATTTTAATAGAATAGGAACCGTTTCTTTTGTTGTAATTAAGTAACTTTTATATTTTGCTCTTATTCTACGAACAAGTTTATCAAAATATTTATTAGCAAGTCTTTTATATACTGCGTGAGTTTTTATATCTATATATTTCTGAAGGATAAATATCCACTCCCAACTACCATAATGAGCAAGCATTAAAATAATACTTTTGTTTTGCCTTTCTATGGCGTGAACTTCTTCAATATTTGTAGGGATAAATCTTTTAAGTAATTGTTTTTCTGAAATAGTAAGCGATTTAATAGCTTCCATTATCATATCACACAGGTGGTGATAAAATTTCTTTGTGATTTTGTTTATTTCTTCTTCAGATTTTTCAGGAAAAACAAGCCTTAGGTTTTCTCGTACAGTTTTTTTGCGATATCCTATAATATGATACACTAAAATATAAACCATGTCTGATGTAAAATACAGCAACCGCATAGGGAAGATTGAAATTATCCAGAGTATTGGGTATACTAAAATATAAACTAGTAGCTGCATAGGTAAATTTACAGCAAAACTAACTATTTTTGATTATTAGACAGTATAGAGCATAGACTATTCAGAAAAAAAATGGTTTACTTTTAATTGTCCAGCTTTTAACACTTTAAAAATCAGAATTTAATGCCAAACATTGATATTACAACATTTATTATTATAGCTGCAAACGTACTTATTTCAATGAAGGGGTTTAAAGACTTTAATTTTTTTGAAAAATACAAGTTTAATATTGCAGGTATAAGAAGAGGTGAACAAATTAGAATGTTTTCTTCTGGATTTTTACATGCAGATTATAGTCATTTATTGTTTAACATGCTTACTCTTTATTTTTTCTCGGGAGTTGTAATAGGTTCTGTAGGAGTAGCAATGTTTATTTTAATATATATTGCTAGTTTATTGGTAGGCAATTTGTTATCGTTTTATTTTCACAAAGATGAGTATCATTATAGTGCAGTAGGAGCAAGTGGAGCAGTAACTGGAGTGTTATATTCTGCCATCCTTTTTTATCCCGATATGGGATTGTATTTATTTTTTATTCCAATAGCAATTCCGGCCTGGATTTTTGGAATGGTATATTTATTGTATTCTATATACGGTATGAAAACCAGAATGGGAAATATTGGACATGATGCACATTTTGGAGGCGCTATAGCTGGATATGTGCTTACCATTGTATTTGCGCCTTCATTATTACAAACCAGTCTTTGGATTGTAACATTATTGGCAATCCCAATTATTTTGCTTTTTGTATTACATAAATTAGGTAAAATTTAAAAAAAAAGAAAAACTATGAAAACTTTAAAAACCTTATTAATCTTGTTAACCACCACAATAATGATGGCTCAAAACACACCACAACCTTCAGTAGATGTTACTGGAGAAGGCATAGTACATGTAGTTCCAGATCAAGTTACTATTAATGTTCGTGTAGAAAATAATGGAAAAAATGCTAAAGAACTAAAACAATTAAACGACCGTACAGTAAATGATGTTTTGGCTACTATTAAGCGTATGGGTATAGATGATAAAGATGTACGTACAGAGTACATTAGATTAGATAAAAATTACGATTATAATACAAAAACCTACAGTTTCGCTGCAAATCAAGCTATATCAATAAAGGTTAAGGATTTAAGTAAATACGAACCATTAATGAATGCGCTATTAGAAAGTGGTATTAACCGCATTGATGGAATAGCATTCTCCTCTTCAAACCAAGATGCATTAGAGTCTCAAGCACGTAAAAAAGCAGTTGAGAATGCTCAAATAAAAGCAAAAGAGTATGCTGCTGTGCTTAACCAATCAATAGGTAAAGCTATTTCTATTAGTGAATTTAGCCAACAAAGCGGTCCTCAGCCAATGTACAAAGTTATGGCAATGGAAAGCGATATGGGCGGTGGTCAACAAACTATTGCACCCGGAGAAATTGAAATAAAGATGCGTGTAAATGTTAGTTTTGTATTAAACTAATTATTGGCCAAGCAAAGATGATATTTTTGCTTCTAGAGCAGGTCCGCGTAAATCTTTTGCTATTATAGTTCCATTTTCATCAACTAAAAATGTAGCTGGAATAGATCTTACGCTGTACATTCTAGCAATAGGATCTTGCCAAAATTGTAGGTTTGATACATGAAACCAATCCATTTTGTCATCTTCTATAGCTTTAATCCATTTATCTTTTTGACCTTCTTTATCTAAAGAAACACTAATAATATTAAAGCCCTTATCGTGGTATTTGTTATAAACATTTACCACATTTGGGTTTTCTACTCTACATGGTCTACACCATGAAGCCCAAAAATCAATAAGTGTATATTTTCCCATTGCATCTTTAAGTGAAACCGTAGACCCATCTGGTGAAGGAGCACTAAATTGAGGAGCTACTCCGCCAATGTCTGATCCTTTCATGCTTTCTATTACTTTTTTTACATCTTGTGTGATTTTTGCAGCTGCTACTTTAGGAGTTAAGTTTTTAAGATATTTGTCTGCTTCAACACTTGTCATTTCTTTACGGTTAACCATTTCAGAAAGAAGCATTACAGAAAAAACAGAATTATTATTATCTGCGATAAATTGTTTTTTATAGTTGTTTTCTTCTTCAATTAAAGCAAGATTTTCTTGTTGTATTTGCGCAATTAATTCGCCATCTTGCTGCGTTCTTGCTTGTTGAAAACGATTTCTGCTTTCCATTTTCTTGTCATTAAACTCTCTTAATTTTTTTGAAAATTCAATGTAAGATTCATTAATCTGACTTCCGGTAACATAAGATGCTTCAATACTATCTTTAAAAATGGCAGCTTTTAAGTTTTCATTTTCAGGAAAGAAAATAATATTAGCTCCTTCTATAACAAGATAGTTTAATGTTACTTCATCACTTTTTGGAAAAGTAGTAGAAAATTTTTCACCTTTTACCGTCATTGTATCTATTGCTATAGGCTGGTTGTTTTCAATTTTATAAACAACAATAGATGTTCCATCTTCAAATCCTTGAGCGCTCCCTTGAAGTTTAAAACTATTAGGATCTTCACAAGATATAATTGTTATTGTAAGTAATAAAGCAAAAAACAGTCTCATAATGTATATTTTTATTGAATTGCAAAAATAGCTGTAATTTTATTCTGAAAAAAAATGAACGTATCAAATATTTGTTAATTGTACTTTTTTTGGCATAAATTTTTTAAAGGAATAAGTATTTTTATATTCAAATACCTGAAAACGAAATGAAAACAATAAAAGGGGAATTTCCTTTATCTATATCTGTAAGTTTTAATAAGCTTTTTGATTTTTATCGCTCACAATTAGATACTACAAATTTAATTCTTAAAGAGCGAGTTAAGCAAATATTGGCTATAGCTGAAGAATACCCTATTTTAAGTGAAGGTATTACTCAAGAAAAGGATCTTGTTAAATATAAAAAGCAAATTGATTTAATAATGGAAGATATATTTTCTTCTGTGTTGGAAAACAATGAAATTAAAGTTGCAACAACTCCTTATAACGATTATATTTTTAAAGCATCCAACAGATACAATTCTATCATTAAAAATGCTGGTGGTGAATTTAATCTTGAACTTAAAAACTTTGACGAAAAGAATTTTTATGTCTTAGGGTGTAATATTATTTTGAATAAATATTATGGATATTCTATAGACTTTAGAAGACCTTTTTATTATAATATTCCAGATGATAACGGAATTATTAAAAACTATAAAGTTTTATATAATGCAGATTTTGTTGAAATTGAAAAAACAGACCAAGCGCCAGAAATTACTCAAGAAGATGTCGATGAATTATTAGAAAGTTTTGATGATTTAGCTGTATGGAAAGAGAAATTCCCTCCTAATAGCTGGAATTTTAAAGGATTTATAATTTCTAATATGTATGATGCTACATTAGATGTATCTATATCAGATTTTAAAGCCAATCTTTTAAGAAATGATTCAGACAGTGAGAATCTAAATATTGAATTTAAAAGAATATTTAGGTCACTATTTAATTTACCAGATTTAAAAATTGGGTTTTCAGATTACAACGAAGAAAATAATTCATTTGAAAAATTTTTATATAAAGACATTGATAGTTTTATATTAAATACTTTAAAATCTCAATTATCTACTGAAGCACTTTGTGATGTTTCATATTACACCTTATTTAAGAAAAATGATTTTTACTGTATTACTAATACAGAAAAATACCATAAACTATATCCTAATAATATATTATATAAAAAGTTATTAGATCAAGGAATTAAAAGTGCAATTTTCGCTTCAATAGTTGAAAAAGGAAAAGTATTGGGTGTTTTAGAATTAGTTTCTCCTAATGTGAACGACTTAAACACAGTTAATGCAAATAAATTGAGGGATATAATGCCATATCTAGAGGAAACTGTTATTCGCTCAAAAGAAATGGTAGAAAATGAACTAGAGTTAATAATACAAGAAGAGTGTACTTCTATACATACAAGTGTTCACTGGAAGTTTAGAAAAGAGGCCAAACGCTATATGGAATCTTTGCTTAATAATAATCCTTCCATATTTAGAGAAATTGTTTTTGAAGATGTATATCCTTTGTATGGTCAAGTTGATATAAAAGGTTCTTCAGAAGCTAGAAATATGGCTACAAAAGAAGACTTAAAACTTCAATTAAGCCATATACAGAAGATAATTAGAAAAGTTTTTATTCTTGAAAATCTTCCTATTTATGAACAAATGGAATTTAGAATTAATGACTATTTAGAAAACATTGAGGATGATTTTCAAGTAGATAGTGAACGACAAGTTTTAAAATTTTTGCGTTCAGAAATTATTCCGTTGTTTAGGCATTTAAGTAAAAAAAGCAATGCTTTAAAAGAGCTAGTGGATGAATATTACAAACTTGTAGAAAGCAATACAGGTTTAGTTTATAAGCATAGAAAAGATTATGATGACACTGTAATGCTTATTAATAAAAGAATGGCAACTGTTTTAGATAAAAAGCAAGAAGAAGCTCAAAAAATGTATCCACATTATTTTGAACGTTTTAAAACAGATGGTGTAGAACATAATTTATATATAGGCGAGGATATTACTAAGGATAATAGTTTTAATAAAATTTACTTATATAATTTAAGATTATGGCAGTTGCAAGCAATGTGTGAGATGGAAAATAATTATTATAAGCTTAAAGAAAATCTACAAGTACCCTTAGATGTTGCTTCTATGATATTGGTTTTTAACACCCCTTTATCATTACGATTTAGAATGGATGAAAAACGCTTTGATGTGGACGGAACTTATAATGCCCGTTATGAGGTAATTAAAAAGCGTGTTGATAAAGCCAATATTAAAGGCACAGAAGAGCGTGTAACACAACCTGGAAAAATAGCTATTATATTTTCTCAAAAAGAAGATGAAAAAGAATATTTAAAATACATTTCCTTTTTACAATCTAAAAAACAATTAGACAATGATGTCGAAATTGTAAAATTAGAAGATTTACAAGGGGTTACTGGACTTAAAGCTATTCGTGTAAGTGTTCTATACTCTAAAGATAAAAACAATGAAAAAGAATATTATACTTATGAGGATTTAATATCTCAATTAAATACTTAAGTAGTAGGATCTACGAGCTGTTTAGTAACTTCCTCTAAAGGTAAGTCTGCTACTCCAAAAGACACACCAAACGCAATAATTGAAATAATTGTACCTATTACAAATATGGTATAGGTGACTCTTAATATTCTATACTTCCTATCTAAAACTTTACCCAGAAAATATAAATCTTTTGTCATGGAAGAATAAATATAATCTCTGTCTTTTAGAAGTTCGTCAATTGCCCATTGGTATTCTGAAAGTTCCATTTTATGGAAATTTCCAAAAAAGGTAAGGTTTACACTTTTATTTAAAACGTCTTCTTTTGTAAATTCTCCTCTAGTAACATTAGGTCTAGTTGCAATTACTGCTAAGATCATAGTTGTTGCACTAGAAATTACAAATATAGCGGTAGGCCAAATTAAATAAGCGTTTGTGTCAAACTTAGAAAATAGATTCGCCAATGTTAAAGAGATAATAATTGCATTTACAGATAATAAAATGTTAGCTTTTGTATCTGCTATATCACTTAATTTAATATGGTTTTTTAATGCGGTACGATAAAAAGTCTGAATGCCACGATCTGGACTAGCATCCTTATATTTCATTTTAAGCTGCGCTTTTAGGTCTTCCTTTTTTAATTTTTTTGTATCTTTTTTACGAGCTTTTATAAGGTCTGCAAGATTATCTTCTTTTTGTTTTTGCCAGTTTTTTAATGCATAATCACTATAATATTGGTGTTTTTCAATAAGTAATTTTATGTTTTCATCTCTCCATTCTCTTGGAGAGTATTTTTTTACTCCTTGAGACTTATATTCTTGCCTTAAAAACTCGCTTGCTTCATTAAAATAATCTTTACCAAAATGAGATGAATCTGCATCTCTAATTATTTCTTCTAATTTGTTTTTTGGGGTTCCTTTAAATTTTGTGGCGAGGATACATTTTTCAACACCTTCAATAATATCTTCTTCTACATTTTGCGATTTTAGAAATTCTCGAGCTATTTTTACCCCTTCTTCTTCATGTCCTTCGCGAGTAACGGTATAGCCTGTATCGTGCAGTAATGCTGCAAGTTTAAGGATAGTAGCATCTTTAACATTAATTTGTGAATGTTCAATAATTTCATTTATACTTTTATAAACACGTTTAGAATGAGTGTAATTATGGTACACAAATGTGTTAGGTAATTTTTCTTTAAAAAGATGTAATATAAAATTATCAGTAGCTTCAATAATATCGCTCATAAAATTTATTTTAAAGAACCAAATTACTAAAAAATAAGGCTGAAAGTTGGGTTGCTTATAAAATTAACATCATTATAACTTTTATAATTGTGAATTATTTTTTTACAACGTATACATTTCAACAATATATTAAGAATGCTATTATTTTATGTTTCAGAAAAAAATTTTAAACCTACTAATTTTTACAATTTTTGCTTCTTGCGCAACTTACGAAACACAATATCGTAATCCTGATCTTTTAAATGATTTTCCTACTGATAAAAAAATAGAAAAAACATTTTATCTTATTGGAGATGGAGGATATTCACCAGTTGGCGGAATGAGTGAAGGGTTAATAACGCTTCAGAATTACATGAAGTCCCAAGAAACAATTGGCAATTACGCTATATTTTTAGGAGATAATATATATCCTGCAGGAATGCCGGCTGAAGGACACCCAGAGAGAAGTGCTTCAGAATATCGTCTGGATGCTCAATATGAAGCTGTAAAAGATTATGATGGTCAAGTTTTCTTTATCCCTGGAAATCATGATTGGTATAATGAAGGGTTACTAGGGCTTAAGCGACAAGAGCAATATTTTGAGTCTAAATTAAAAGACAGGAATGTTTTTCAACCTACTAATGGATGTCCCCTCAAAAGTATTTCAGTTACAGACAACATTCAATTAATAATGATAGATTCTCAATGGTATCTTGAGGATTGGAATATTCATCCTACCATAAATGAGAATTGTGATATAAAAACAAGAGATAAATTTTTTATTGAAGTAGAAACTGAATTAGAAAAACACCAAAACAAAACCATAATTTTTGCAATGCACCATCCCATGTTTACCAATGGAACTCATGGTGGTTATTTTGCTTTAAATAAGCACGTATATCCTACGCAAGGAAATTTACCTTTGCCCATTTTATCTTCACTTGTGGTTCAAATTAGATCACAAGGGGGAGTTTCTGTTCAAGATAGATATAATGAATTGTATAACAATTTAATGAATAGGTTAGCGGCTATTGCAAAAAAAAGTGATCGTATAGTTTTTGCATCTGGTCATGAACATACACAACAGTACATAGAACAAAATGGTCTAAAACAAATAGTAACTGGTTCTGGTTCTAAAGGAGGCGGAGCATCTTTGGGAAAAGAAGGTTTGTTTGCAACAGGAAAACAAGGTTTTGCAGTTGTTAATATATTTACAGATGGTTCTTCTTGGGTTCGTTTTTATGGAGCTGGGAAGGATTATGAACCAAAAATATTATACGAAAAAGAATTGTATCCACCTGTTAAGCAGTATAATGTTAGTTCTTTGCCAGAAAATTTTCCGCAAACAAAAATTACACCTATTTATAGGCAAGATAGTATTAACGAATCATTATTTTTTAAATCTGTTTGGGGTGCCCGTTATCAAGAAGCTTTTTCAAAACCTGTTACAGCTTCCGTAGCAAAACTTGACACTTTGTATGGAGGACTAACAGTACTAAGAGAAGGCGGACAAAAGGAATACCGCTCACTTAGATTAAAAGATAAAAAGGGGAATGAATATAGAATGAGAGCTTTAGGTAAAAACTCTTTAAAAATTTCTCAAAAGATAGTTGTTGAAAATCCCGGTGATGAACCAAAAGGACCTGATGAAAAATCTGAAATTCCTTCACCATCATCATTTGATGCAGATTTTTATACTGCATCCCATCCTTATGTAGGTTTAGCTATTCCAAAATTAGCCCAGGCGGTAGATATTTTTTATACCAACTCTCAGCTCTTTTATGTCCCAAAGCAAAAACAATTAGGTAATTATAACGACAGTTTTGGAGATGAACTTTATTTAATTTCCTTAGATCCAACTGAACAAAGTGAGAAAGAGAAATTGTTTGAATATGCAGATGATATAGAAACAACAGATGATATACTTATTAAAATACGCAAAGGTGGAGATATAGCAGTAGATGAAGAAAGTTATATAAAATCTAGACTGTTTGATATGCTTATTGGTGATTGGGATAGAGAAAGTGATCATTGGAGATGGGCAGAATATTATAATCGCTATGGTAAAAATGTTTATGTACCTATACCACGAAATAGAGACGATGCTTTTTCTAGTTTTGATGGCAATATTTTTAACATTGCAACTTCCCTTTTTAGTGGCAATAGACAAACTCACGTTTACGATGAAGATTTAATTGATTTAGAGTGGTTTAACGAAGAAGGTATTATTCTAGACAGAGCCATATTAGAACGCTCTGGAAGAACACAATGGATCTATGCTGCAAAAATGATTCAGGAAAGTTTAACTAACGAAATTATAGAAGAAGCTTTTAATGAAATCCCAGGAGAAGTACAAGATGTTGAATTGCAAAAATTAAAAGAAAAACTAATAGCTCGTAGAGGCAATTTGCAAGATATTGCAGATAGATACTATAACATTTTAGCCAATTTACAAACTATTACTGGAACTGATAGTAGTGATTATTTTGAAATTACACGTTTACCTAATGGTGAAACTAATGTAAAAACCTATAAATATTTTGAAGGTAAAAAATTAGATACAATCTCAGACCGTACCTATAACCACAAAGACACACGCGAAATTTGGATATATGGCTTGGGAGGTATAGATAAATTCGAAGTAAATGGGAAAGATTCAGACTTAATTTATGTTCGTGTAATTGGCGGTCAGGACGAGGATGTATTTAACATAAACGAAGGTCGAAGAGTTAAGTTTTACGACTATGAAAGTAAGCCTACCATCGTTGAAAAAAACAATGAAGGAAGTTTAATTTTTTCAGATATATATGACCTTAATACATACGATTATAGAAGGCAGATTAATATTAATAAGCGATTTGGACCTGCAATAGGATACAATCCAGATGATGGATTTAGAGTTGGATTGCAGTTTATTTATACTGTAAATAGCTTTAAAAGAAATCCATTTTCAAAAAGACATACCATAACTGGAGGTTATTATCTAGACACATCAAGTTTTGATTTAGATTATAGTGGTGAATTTGCAAATTCGATAGGAGATTTAAACTTAAGTATTGGAGCGAGAGTGACTAGTCCTAACTATACTGTAAACTATTTTGGTTACGGAAATGAAACTACTAATTCTCAAAATGAAGCTGGATACGATTTTAACAGAATAGAATTGCAAACGGTATCTGCAAATGTTGGTTTACTTAGAAACTCAAGTTTTGGTAGTTACTTTAAAGTTCAAACCATAGTTGAAGCTATTAGACTTAACAATACTGTAAATAACCTCTATTTAGATAAGGGAGAAGTAGAAATAGATAATACAAAATACTTTGGTGCTGTAGAGGGAATTTATAGCTATAGAAGTTATGATGATCCTCTAAAACCCTCTAGAGGAATGGCATTCGACCTTACGGTAGGTGTAAAAGACAATCTTAATGATTTGGATAGAGTTTTTGGTTATTTATATTCTAAAGTTACTTTTTACAATGCGTTAATTAAAAACGAAAAGCTTGTTTTAAAAACCAATGTACAGTCTGCATTTAATTTTGGAAATAAATTTGAATTTTATCAAGGAGTTCATGCAGGAGCTAATACTGGATTACGTGGTTTTAGGGAAGAACGTTTTACTGGTAAATCTTCTTTAGCAGGAAGTGCAGATATACGATATAGTTTTAACGAATTTAAAATAGAATTATTCTCAATACAAATAGGTGTTTATGGTGGTGCAGATCTTGGAAGAGTATGGACCCCTTCGGGAGAATCAGAAAAATGGCATAACTCTCGAGGAGGAGGATTTTGGATCAACGGCTCTGGAGGTTTAGGAGGAACTTTTAGTGCATTTAACTCTGAAGAAGGAACACGATATACTTTCGGAATAGGATTTACTTTTTAATAGCTATTACAATGAATATAAAACTAAAATTGATGTTTATTGGTTGTATTACCTTGTTTAATTCTTGCGCAATTAAAGAAGTGATGATAGCTAATGATTCCTCTATTGATAAATTTCCTAGCGAATCAAAAAAAATTGAAAGCTTTTATATTGTTGGTAATGCAGCATCATCTTCAGAAGAAAAAGGTAAGGTTTTAATTGCTTTAGAAAAGAAAATGCTTGAAACTCCTTCAGAAAAAAAACACCTTATTTTTACAGGAGATAATATTAAAGGGAATAAAAAGGAAGAAAACAAAATAAAAGATCAACTTCAACAGCAAATTGAAGTTGTAAAAACTACCCAAGCAGCTCCTTTTTTTATACCAGGAAATTATGATTGGGATTTTAATGGTACAAAAGGTTTAGAAATAATAGAAGATTACCTAGACGATAAGTTAGAAAAAGAAAATGCCCTCACTCCAAATAATGGTTGTCCATTAGAAAGTATAGAAATTAATGATGAGATTCAGCTTATTATTATAGATACTCAATGGTATATAGAAAACTGGTATTTGCATGAAGATATTAATGATAAATGCGAAATTAAAACAAGAGAGAAGTTATTTTTAGAAATAGAAGGAGAGCTTAAAAAAAGTGCAAATAAGACTACCATTTTTGTAATGCATCATCCTATGTTTACAAATGGGTTACACGGTGGTAAGTTTTCTTTTAGAGATCATATTTTTCCATTACAAGGAAATGTGCCCTTACCTGTTATAGGAACCTTAGTTGCTCAGGTTCGATCTCAAGGAGGAATTTCTATACAGGATAGATTTAATATGCGCTATAATATGTTAATGAATAAGCTTGATAATATGCTGGATGAGAGTGACCAACGTATTGTTATTGTTTCGGGGCATGAGCAAAACTTACAATACATTGAACAAGGAAATATTAAACAAATAATATCTGGAGCTGGATCAAAAACCAAACCCACAACAATTAGCGATAATGGATTATTTTCCTACGGAAAAAAAGGATTCTCTTCTTTAGATTTTTTAGAAGATGGAAGTGTCTGGACTAATTTTTATGGATTAAATGAGAATGAAGAAGCGAAACATTTATTTGCTAAAAAAATTTTCAATCCCATTGTTAAGCCTAATTTAGACACATTACCTACAACTTTTCCTAAAACATATACTGCGTCTGTTTACGATAAGGAGGATATAGAAGCATCAGATTTTTTTAAATCCTTTTGGGGAAATCATTATCGAGAAGTCTATGGAACTCAAGTTACAGCCAAAACTGCAGTTTTAGATACATTATATGGAGGTCTTGAAGTTGAACGACCTGGAGGTGGTCACCAGACAAAATCGTTACGACTATTAACAAAAGACGGTAAAGAATATAACATGCGCGCGTTACGTAAAAGTGCTGTTCAATTTTTAGAGACTACCGCCTTTAAAGGTATTAGTGGTGAAAAATATTTTTCTAATACTATTCCCGAAGATTTAATATTAGATTTTTATACAGCAGCACATCCCTATGGAGCATTTGCTATCCCTACATTGGCAAGAGCAGCTGGAGTGTATTATACAACACCAGAATTATATTATGTTCCTCAGCAAAAAGCGTTAGGGAAATATAATGAAGAGTATGGTAATCAATTATATATGATTGTTGAAAAACCTTCTGAAGAATATAAAAATCGAAAAAGTTTTGGTTATCCAGATGATATTGAAAGCACAGATGATCTTTTACAAAAATTACGTGAAGATGAAGATTATACCCTAGACGAAGAAGCCTACATAAAAGCGAGGATTTTTGATATGTTAATTGGAGATTGGGATAGACACAGTGATCAATGGAGATGGGCAGAATTTGAAGAGGAGAATGGTAAAAAAGTTTTTGTTCCTATACCTAGAGATAGAGATCAAGTATTTGCCAATTTTGATGGTTCTTTTTTAGATGTATTGCGAACAATGATTGGAGCTGTAAATCAATTTGGAGTTTATGGAGAAGATATTGTAGATGTAAGGTGGTTTAATGAAGCAGGTTCTAAGCTTGATAGAGCACTAATTAAACGTAGTGGTAAAGAAGTATGGATTGCTCAAGCAAAATATTTGCAAGAAGCAATAGATGATAATCTTTTAAATGAAGCATTTAGTAATTTACCTATCGAAACACAAGATAAAACTATAGATGAAATAAAGGAGAAATTTAAACTTCGAAAAAACAATTTAGTTTCAATAGTTGAACGCTATTATAGTGAATTTATGAAGTTTCAAATGCTTACCGGTACAGATAAAGATGATCTATTTGAAATAATTAGAAATGAAGATGGAACTACACAAATAATAGCCAATAGAATTAAGGATGGCGAAAAAGGTGATATATTATTCGATAGAATTTTTAATAGTACTGAAACAGAAGAAATCTGGTTATATGGCTTAGATGATAAAGATGTTTTTGAGGTAAGAGGAAATGCAAAAAAAGCAATAGTAATTAGAATTATTGGAGGATTAGACGAAGATACCTATAATATAACCGAAGGAAAAAATAGTAAGATTTACGACAATAGATCTCAAAATAATATTGTAAAAAGTAAAGGAGGAGCTAAGTTTAGATTTACTAAGTTTTATCAACCAAATCATTATGATTATCAACGTAAAAAAACAACCACAGGAAATCTAGGACTTGACATTGGTTTTAATCCAGATGATGGAACTTTATTAGGATTTAATTATACAAAAATGAAAAATGAATTTATCCTAAATCCATATAGTCGTAGAACCGATTTTTATATAGATTATCATTTTTTAACACAAGGATTAGACATAGGTTTACATGAGGCATTTGCTGCATTTGTTTCAGATTTTAATTTTATTGCAACTACAAGATATACTTCAAAAAATTATACAGAAAACTATTTTGGACTTGGTAATGAAACAATAAATAGGGATGCTCAATTAAGTTTAGACTATAACAGAGTTAATATGAGTATTTATCATGGTGGAATTGGACTGGAAAGAAAATCTAACTACGGAAGCTTTTTTAAAATAAAGTTTGATTTTGACGCTATAGAATTATTTAGGAATGGGAATAATTTTTTAGCAGAAACATCACCTACATCATTTGGTAACAGAAATTTTTATATTATACCAAATGCAATGTATCAATATAAAAATTACGACGATGTAGATTTTCCATCCAAAGGGATGCTTTTTTCTATAAGTGGAGGGGGAATAGATAATTTAGAAAAAGAGAATCTTACTGGTTTTATAAATTCAACAGTAATATTTTATAATGCATTAATTAGTAATAATAGGTTAGTTTTAAAAACAAAAGTTGCGGCTTCTCATATAGTGGGTGATGAACCAACATTTTTTCAGAAACCTAATTTAGGAGGTAATTCTGGTTTAAGAGGATATAGAAATCAAAGATTTACTGGCGATACAAGTGTTGAAGGCACGGCCGAAATAGGATACAGTTTTGAAAAAATTAAAACATTCTTTTTTCCTATTTCATTAAGTGTTTATGGAGGGTATGATGTTGGTAGAGTATGGGTTGAAAACGACACTTCCAATTTGTGGCACGACTCGTACGGTGGAGGTTTTCTAGTTAAATGGACAGATGCTTTAGTGGGTAATTTTAATACGTTTACAGGTGAAGAAGGAACAAGAATTACTTTTGGTTTTTCTTTTAATTATTAAGCGAAAGCTCATAAAGATTTCCTCCTTTAAAACTATATCTTTCATCTACTAACCATAATGTATTGCTGTCTTTAAAAGATATGCTTTCTAATTGAGAACGATAATTTAAAGGAATGGTTTCTATTTTTCCATTAAAAAAATTATCCTGAGAATAGTCTGTAAGTATCCACACAGTTGAGTTGCTTAATAATGCTATTTTACCTGTTTTATGATCTATACTAGCAGAAGTGATAGCACAATCTTTGGTTTTATCACAGGTCTTATATTCAGCAATTAATTTTGCAGCATAATTTCCCTCACTTGCTGGGACTTTATAAACTTTTGTAGTTCCATCAAAATCCCTTGCTCTATTTCTAGTAAAAAGGTAAAAATTATTGTTTAAATAAATAAATGCTTCAACATCAAAATTTCTATGCTTTTTCTTTGGTGGAAAGTCTTTTTGATCTTCAAAATAAAAGTTTGTTTTTATGGCATTAACCGCACTATTGTTATTGTTTAAAACATCTATAATTGTATAAATTGTTAGATCTTTTCTTTTGTTATTGTTGTTCCCAAAATCTCCAATATATAATGTATTCTTTCCATCACTAGCTAAATCTTCCCAATCTTTATTTTTTGCATTATTTATTTTTATTTCTCTGTCTGCTTTACCAGATTTTGTATTAAAACCATATACTAAAGGCTTATTACCACTATCTTGAACCATCCATAAAACAGTAGAGTTTGAGAAGACTTCAATACCGCTTACTTCATCTGTGTGATTTGGGAGAGATGCTAGGATTTTCAAGTTACCAAAGTCTTGGCAACTTACTGTAAATGTTAATATTAAAATTAAAAAGACGGTTTTATACATAAAAAAAAAGCCTGTTAAAAACAGACTTTAGAAATTAGTTGTTTTAAGCTTCGGGATGATTGTCTGTTGTTTTCATGTTCCAAGCATCAAGCATCCAACTTACTTTTTCAAGATTGGCAATAAAACCACCAATCATATCTATGGTTCCTTCATCTCCAGCTTTATCTGCTTTTTCTACAACTTTTCTTAATTGTTTTAATAAATTACCATGGTCTTCCAGAAGAATTTTAACCATTTCAATGTCCTTAGTTTCTGAAGGAGATTCTTTTAAATTTGAATTTTTTAAATAATCTGAAAAATTACTTACAGGTTGATATCTTAATGTTAATATTCGCTCTGCAATTTCATCAATTTTAATTTTTGCGTCCTCATACATTTCTTCAAATTTAATGTGTAAATCAAAGAAGTTTTTGCCAACCACGTTCCAATGAAAATTTCTTAGTTTTTGGTAGTATACGTGATAATCTGCTAAAAGAGTGTTTAATTCTTTAGCAGTGGCATTAGTTTTGGTTTTATCAAGGTTTAAATAGTTCATAATTTTTTTTTTAATTACTACCAAATTTACAAGTGATTGACTAAGCAGCCAATTTTTAAACACTATTTAGCCTTTTTTTAACGGTAAATCATATAGTTTTTATAATATGATAATTAAACTAATTTCTACAGGTTATATAGAGTCTGTAATTTAATATTCTCTTAATTATTGTACCTTTGCAAACTCGTAAAAATCCCACGGAAATGAACAGAAATTTAGCAATTGCAATAGAAGCTTCTATTAAAGCTGGTAAAGCCATTTTAGAAATTTATGCAACCAATTTTAATGTTGAAGTAAAAGGGGATGATTCGCCGTTAACTCTTGCAGATAAAAATGCAAATGATGTTATAAACAGTTTCTTGAAAAAAACTGATTTTCCAATTATAAGTGAAGAAAATAGACAACTCGATTACAATGAACGTAAAGATTGGACCACTTGTTGGATTGTAGATCCATTGGACGGTACAAAAGAGTTTATTAAACGAAATGGAGAATTTACTGTAAATATTGCATTGATAACAAATGGTAATCCTATTTTAGGAGTTATTTATGTACCAGTAACCAAAACTTTATATTACACAAATTCTTCTGCAACAACCTCTTATAGGATTGTTTTAGAAGATGAAGAAACTTCAATTGATTATATTTTTAAGAATGCAATAGAAATTAGTCCTAGAGTTTCAAATAAAAATAAACTTAAACTTGTAGGTAGTCGTTCTCACTTAAATGAAGACACTGCCAATTTTATTTCAGAATTAGAAAAAGAAAATCAAGTAGAAATTGTTTCTAAAGGGAGTTCGTTAAAATTTTGTTTAGTAGCAGAGGGTGAGGCAGATATTTACCCTCGTTTTGCTCCAACAATGGAGTGGGACACAGCAGCAGGTCAAGCAATTTGTCAAGCTGTAGGAGTACATGTTATTGACAATTCTACCAATAAACCATTGCGTTATAACAAAGAAAATTTATTAAATCCATATTTTCTGGTCAAAAAATAATGAAAGACCATTCACATAAAAGACATATCGCTAAAGCAATAACGTGGAGAATTATAGGAACTATAGATACTATACTTTTATCATGGTTTATTACAGGAAATCCTATAACAGGATTGAAGATTGGTTTTGCAGAAGTGATAACAAAAATGGCACTTTATTATTTGCATGAAAGAGTTTGGTTTAAAATAAATTTATCAAAAAGTGGAGTAATGCGTGAAAGCAAAAAGCGTCATATAGCCAAGACGTTTACATGGAGAGGTGTTGGTACGCTAGACACAATGTTGCTATCATGGATAATTACAGGTAATCCATTAACAGGTTTAAAAATAGGTTTTGCAGAGCTAATTACTAAGATGATTTTATATTATCTTCACGAAAGAACTTGGTATAGAATTGATTATGGATTAAAAAGAAGAAATAGCGAAGTATGAAAAACATAATTCAACATCAATACAGCGTTACTAAAAACGATAGAAGTAAGTTAAAAAATCACAATAGCTTTCTTTTATGGTTTACAGGTTTGTCTGGGTCAGGTAAATCTACAATTGCAAATGCAGTAGAAAAAGCTTTGCAAGATAAAGGAATACACACATACACTTTAGATGGTGACAATGTGAGAAATGGTTTAAATAAAAATTTATCATTTTCTCCAGAAGACAGAACTGAAAACATACGCCGTATTGCTGAGGTTTCTAATTTAATGATTGATGCAGGACTTGTAGTTTTAGCTGCTTTTGTATCACCTTATAAAAACGATAGAGAAGCTATTAAAAATACGGTAGGAACTAAAAATTTTATAGAAATATATGTAAATACTCCACTTGAAGAGTGTGAACGTAGAGATGTAAAAGGATTGTATGCAAAAGCGAGAGCTAGTGAAATAAAAGACTTCACAGGAATTAATGCTCCCTATGAAGCCCCAACTTCTCCATCTATTGAAATTAATACATCTCAAACTACTGTTGATGAAGCAGTAGTAATTATATTAAAACAAATCGATTCAATATTAGCCATATAATATGAGCAAGTACTATTTAAACTACCTAGACGAATTAGAATCTGAAGCAATTTATATACTTAGAGAAGTATGGGCGCAATTTCAAAATCCTGTTATTCTTTTTTCTGGAGGTAAGGATTCTATTTTAGTGACACATTTAGCTAAAAAAGCATTCTATCCAGCAAAAATTCCGTTTGCTTTAATGCATGTTGATACAGGACATAATTTTCCTGAAACTATACAATTTCGTGATGATTTGATTAAAGAATTAGGAGTTCAACTTATTGTTGGATCTGTACAGGAGTCTATAAACGAAGGAAGAGTTGCAGAAGAAAAAGGAAAAAACGCTACTCGTAATTCGCTTCAAATCACGACATTATTAGATGCTATTGAAAGTAACAAAGTAGATTGTGCTATTGGTGGAGGAAGACGAGATGAAGAAAAGGCTAGAGCGAAAGAACGCTTCTTTTCTCATAGAGATGATTTTGGGCAATGGGACCCTAAAAATCAACGTCCAGAACTGTGGAATATATTAAATGGTAAGCATTTTGAAGGAGAGCATTTTAGAGCATTTCCAATAAGTAATTGGACCGAAATGGATGTTTGGAATTATATTATGCGTGAAAATATAAAAATCCCATCATTGTACTTTGCACATCAACGTGATGTAGTTTGGAGAAGTAACTCCTGGATTCCAGTTTCTGAATTTTTAAAACTTGACGAAGGCGAAAAAGTAGAATCTAAAAAAATAAGATTTAGAACATTAGGCGATATTACAATAACAGGTGGAATGGAGTCTAAGGCTGATACTTTAGAGAAAATTGTTTTAGAAGTATCTGCAATGAAACAAACAGAACGAGGAAATAGAACAGACGACAAACGAAGTGAAAGTGCAATGGAAGATCGCAAACGTCAAGGATATTTTTAAATAATTGAGAAATGGAAAAAATGCAAATAGATAACAATCAATTATTACGTTTCACTACAGCTGGAAGTGTAGATGATGGTAAAAGCACGCTAATTGGAAGACTTTTATACGATAGTAAGGCAATTTTTGAAGATCAACTTGAAGCTGTAACAAACACAAGTAAGCGAAAAGGACATGAAGGTGTAGATTTGGCTTTATTTACTGATGGATTACGTGATGAAAGGGAACAAGGTATTACCATAGATGTTGCATATCGCTATTTTACAACCCCAAAAAGAAAGTTTATAATCGCAGATACACCGGGTCATATTCAATACACACGTAATATGGTCACAGGAGCTTCTACTGCCAATGCAGCACTAATCTTAATAGATGCTCGTCACGGGGTGATAGAACAGACTAAAAGACATGCTTTTATAGCATCTTTACTTCAAATACCACATATAATTGTCTGTATAAACAAAATGGATTTGGTAGATTATTCTGAAAAAGTATATGAAGATATTATCAATCAGTTTGAAGAATTTTCTTCAAAACTATATACAAAGGATATTCGGTTTTTACCAATTAGTGCCTTAGATGGAGATAATGTTGTAAATCGTTCAGAAAACATGGACTGGTTTCAAGGAGCACCCTTATTACATACATTAGAACATATGCATATTAGTAGCGATCTTAATAAAATAGACGCTCGTTTTCCAGTACAGACAGTTTTAAGACCACAAAGTGAAGGGTTTATAGATTATAGGGGGTATGCAGGTCGTGTTGCCAGCGGAATATTTAGACCAGGAGATGATATAGTTGTTATGCCATCTGGATTTCCTTCAAAAATTAAATCAATTGATACAATTGATGGGGCTTTAGAAGAAGCCTATGCTCCAATGTCGATTTCTATTACTTTAGAAGATGATGTAGATGTAAGCAGAGGCGATATGATAGTGAAAGCAAACAACAAACCCGATGCTTTGCAAGAGTTTGATGCAATGCTTTGTTGGTTAAATAATGATGCTGCGAAACCTAGAGCAAAATATACAATTGTTCATACTTCTAATGAGCAAAAAGCAATGATTAAAGAAGTATTGTATAAAATAGATATTAATTCATATTCAAGGGAAGAAGAAGATAAAAACTTGAATATGAATGACATTGCAAGAATAAAAATTAGAACAACAAGACCTTTAATGGTTGATGAATATAGAGACAATCGTATTACAGGTAGCTTTGTTTTAATTGATGATGCAACACATGAAACTGTGGCTGCTGGAATGATATTGTAATTGGAATCATAAAAAATCTCTATGAGTAAAGATCTCAATACTGAATTGAAGAGTGGAATTTTATGGAGTATAATTGAGGTTGTAGTTAAAAGAGTATTTGATTTTATTGTAAAATTAATTCTTGCTAGATTACTATTCCCTGAAGAGTTTGGTATTGTAGCAATGGCTACTGTAATAACAAGTTTTGTACTAGTATTAAGTGATGTAGGTATAGGTTCAGCATTAATTCAAAGGGCAAAAGAAAATCTTCAACCTATTCATTTTTATACTGCTTTCTGGGCAGGAATTTTCTGGTCCATATTGCTTTATGCAATAGTATATTTTATTGTCACACCAGTTGCAGCATCATTTTATGAAGAAGATTTATTAAATCAAGTAATCCCTATTTTAAGTTTACCGTTATTGTTAAGTAGTATTAACAGTATACATCAAGCTATTTTAAAACGTGAACTTAATTTTAAAAAAATTGCCTTTATAAAAAATACAGCTAGCATAATAGCTGGTATTGGAGCAATTTTATTAGCTCTTGCAGATGCTGGAATATGGGCATTGGTTTTTAACTCCGTACTACCTTTTTTTATTATGATACCATTATTCTTTTTTACAACAAAATGGTTTCCAAAATTAAAATGGGATAAAAAAGCTTTTAAAGAAATTTTTGGTTTCGGTATATTTACTTTAGGCACAGCTTTAATAGTTAATATATCCGCAAACATTGATTATTTAATTATTGGAAAAGTAATAGGTGCTACAGCATTAGGGGCTTACACATTAGCTTATATGTTAACTAATCTTGTAAAATCACAAATTACAAGTATGTTAAATAGAGTAATGTTTCCTTTCTACAGTAAAATACAGCACGATATAGAAGAAATAAAAGAATATTATTTTAAAGTGGTAAAATATTATTCTATTTTAATTTATCCAATAATGTTATACCTTATCATATTTGGTGACTTTATAGTAGTTTTCTTTTTTGGTGATAAATGGGTGGACACAATATTTCCAATGAAGATTCTTGCGTTAAGTGTTTTGATTGAAGTTCTTACAAATGGATATAATTTATTATTTAGAAGTATAGGAAAACCAAAGTTAGAAATGGCAATACAATTAATAACATTGATTTTAATATTTATACCTTCTGTAATTATTGGGGCTTATTTAAATGGAATTATAGGTGTTTCTTATGCTATATTAATAGCGGTTATTTTGAACTTCTTTATTGTAATATTGTCACTTAAAAGATACCTTACAATTAAATTTCAAAGTATAATAAAATCTGCTTCTCCTGCAATTATTGCATTATTGATTGGGTTTTTAATAGTTTTCCCTATTGAATATTTCAAATTAATTCCAACATTTATTTCAATGGTACTTTTAAGTTTAATAATAGGAAGTGTATACTACAAGCTATTAAAAGTAGAAGTAAATTATTTGAAGAATAAATTTTTAAAAAAATAAATATGAAAGAAATAATTTACATAGGTGGTTATGGAAGGAGTGGATCTACTATTCTTCATATTGGCTTAAGCTAATAGAATATTATTATTAATGTTTAGGAGAAATTACAAATATTTTTTCTGAATGGAAAGAATTAAAAAGATAGTTTTCTATCAATCTAAAAAAAGTATAATTCAAAGGGATTTAAAAAATAAAACTATTCTTTAGAGATTTAAAAACAATATTTTTTTAGAATAATTAACCTATAATTTTAATTAAAAATTTATGAAAAGGAATATTATAAACTTGTTTAAAAAAATAATAAATATTATTAACAACTTTAGATTTAGGAATAAAGTAAGTATAATTGGAAACGTTGATTTTTCTTATACAAGTAAAATTTATTTGTCAGAGGGAAGTAATAAGCAAGATGTTATAATTAAAGATAGAGGGAGAATGTATGGTATATTAGCATCAAAGAATAATGGAAAAATAACTTTAGAAGAGAATGTAAAAATAGGATATGATTCACTTATAGGATGTATTAACTCTGTAACAATTGGTAAGGGTACAGCTATAGCTCATAATGTAACAATTTTAGATAATAATAATCATCCAATAAACCCTATAGACAGGAAGATAATGTATGATTCTCCGTGGGATTCTCCATATAGAAGTTGGAAATATTCAATTTCAAAACCAATAATAATAGGTGAAAATGTATGGATCGGTGCAGATGTTAGAATTAATAAAGGTATAATTATAGGAGATAATTCTATAATTGCAGCTAATAGTGTTGTGACTAAAAACGTACCAGAAAATTCAATTGCCGCTGGGAATCCTGCAAAAATAGTAAAAACTAATATTCAAGACGAACCTAGATTAATTTATTTAAATGAGTAAATTCTTATTATTTATTTTATTAATATATTTATTAACCTGTCCGTTTTATATTTTTCAAAGTGGAACTCCTCAGCCTGCAGATATGATAATAGCTTTGGGGGGAGTTGTTTTCCTTTTTTCTAAAGAGTTTAGATTAGTACTAAATAATTCAATTGTAAAATACCTTTATCGTTTTGTATTATTAGTTATTGTTATTAATATTATTTATTATTTCTATTTTTCTAGTATTGGAATAAATAACAATATGTTTATTCCACCAATTTTTTATTTATTTAACTTCATTTTTTATCTTATTTTCTTTTTTGTACTTGGCGATAACGATAACGATAACGATAACGATAACAATAACAATATTAATTTAATATCAATTGTTATAATTCTTTCATTATTAATACAAGTTATATTGGCAGTATTAAATATTAATGGGGGAATAGTAGATAATACTCACAGAAGAGCAATTATATTCTTTAATAATCCAAATCAGCTAGGATATTTTGCATTATTAATGTTGACCTTATTTACGATATTACCTAGTAAGCTTAGACAAAATATTTTTGCAATTTTATTTACTGTCACTTTAACTGCTATATTAATATTTTATTCTGGGTCTAGAGCTGCAATGATAGGTGTCATTTTTTTAGGAATTATCTTATTATTTCAAATAGGTAAAAAATATGTATTATCTTTTTTTGGTATTATACTTATTGGCTTATTTTTTTTCCCACTTCTAATACAAACTACTTTTATTCAAGAAAGAATAAATTTATTAGAAACACGTAATAATCGTTTTACTTTTACAAATATATCTGAAGCACAAATTAGAGGTTATGATCGTTTATGGTTACATCCAGAATATTTATTTTTTGGAGCAGGAGAAGGTGAATTTGATAGGTTTGATTCTTATCATAATTTAGAAATTCATTCAGGTTTTGGCACTGTTATATTTTCTTATGGAATTTTAGGGTTTATAATATTTATATACTTTTTATATAAAACAATAGAATTCAATAAAGCTTATAATTTCATACTATTAATGCCAATTTTAATATATAATATATCTCATCAAGGACTTAGAACATCTTTGTTTTGGGGATTATTGGCTGCAATATATATCATTTCTTTAAATGAATATAAGATGAACTTATTTTATAAAAAAAAATGAGAATTATTAAAAAGTTATTATATGTTAATAACCGCTTATGTTTTTTTTTAAAATATTAAATAAATAAATAAAACTGTTTTAGAATAAAATTTTATAAAATATATTTTTTATGCAAAATTTAAAGATATATCCTTTAACTAAAGATACTATTAACCTATTTAAGAACTGTTTTGATATAAATGAAAGTCCAAAAAAAATCGAAAATATAGAATGGCAATTTTTACAAAACACACCACAAAAGTGTTTTGTTAATATAGCCTTCGATGAAAAAATGAAGAAAACTGCAGCAATTTACGCTACAAGTTGTGTACAATTTAAAGTTGAGAATGAAATATACATAGGCACACAATCATTAGATACAATTACTGATATTGATTATAGAGGCCAAGGTTTATTTACAAAACTAGCAAAAGGGATATTCCAAAATGCAGAAAAGGAGGAGATAGTTTTAGTATATGGTTTTCCAAATGGAAATTCAATTCATGGTTTTAAAAAACACTTGGATTGGGAGGTTTTAGATCCTGTGCCTTTTTTAATAAAACCACTAAAAACAAAATATTTTACTAATAAAATAAATGTTTTAAGATTTTTACCTAACATTAATTTATCTTATTCAAAGTTTAAGAAAAATAAAAACTTTTCAATTTTTGAAAAAAAGTCCTTTCCAAAAGAGGTTAATATAATTTGGGAACGATTTTCTAATAAATTTAATGTAGCAGTTGTTAGAAATGAAGAATATTTAAATTGGCGATATCTTAAAAAGCCAAATGAAGACTACCATATTGCTCATTGTTATAATGTTGATAATAAATACATTGGTTTTATAGTTTTTGCTATTAAAGAGAAACACAATGGAAAAATTGGATATATTATGGAATTGATATACGATCCTAGTTATCCAAAAGCTTCAGACTTATTATTAAATTTTGCTATAGCTTCTATTAAAAAGCACAAAGCAGATTGTGTATTGGCTTGGTGTTTTAAACATTCACCAAATTTTAAAAGTTTTAAAAAATCTCTGTTTATTAAAATGCCTGAAAAAATTAGACCTATAGAACTTCATTTTGGAGTACGTTCTTTCAAACCTAATTTAAATAAACTAGTTTACGGGCGTAAAAATTGGTACATAAGTTATTCAGATTCTGATACAGTATAATATGAAAAAAGGAAACTTTATTATTTCATTAGATTTTGAGCTACATTGGGGAGCTGCTGAAAAATGGGATTTAACAGATAAAGAGGTGAAAAAATATTTTGAAAATACCCGAGTAAGTATTCCCTTAGTTTTAGACTTATTTAAAAAGTATCAAATTCACGCTACCTGGGCAACAGTTGGTTTTTTATTTGCTAAAAACAAAGAACAACTTTTAAAGTATATACCAGAAAATAAACCAAGCTATTATAATTCTTCTTTATCTTATTATCGTTTACTTGATAATAATGAAATTGGAAATAATGAAGATGATGACCCTTATCATTTTGCGCCATCCATAATTTCCCAGATTATCAAAACCCAAAATCAGGAAATGAGTTCTCATACTTTTGCCCATTATTATTGTAATGAAAAAGGGCAAAATGTAGAACAGTTTGAAGCAGATCTCATTGCCGCCCAAAAAATTTCAAAGGATAACTTTAATATTGAATTAAAATCTTTAGTATTTCCTAGAAATCAGTTTAATTCAGACTATTTATATATTGCAAAAAAAAATGGTATTAAAGTTGTTCGATCAAATCCAGATGTTTGGTTTTGGAAAAAAAAATTTAAGCTTTTATCATTAGCTAGAGCGTTTGATACTTTATTTCCTATAAGTAAATCTCTTACATTTTCTCAGGAACTTAAAATACAAGAGGGTATTTTACTTTTGCCAGCGAGTAGATTTTTAAGGTCATATTCTAATAAAGAAAAATTAATCCACAAAATTAAATTAAATCGTATTAAATCTGAAATGTCATTGGCAGCAAAGGAAGGAAAGGGATATCATCTCTGGTGGCATCCACATAATTTTGGATATTCAATGAAAGAGAATTTATCCTTTCTTGAAGATATTCTGAAGCATTATAAAATTCTTAATGATAAGTACGGATTTATTTCTGTCAATATGATTGAAATGAATAAATAATTTTACAAATTATTAATGTCAAAACAAAAGCTCATTAGAATTACTACTGTACCTATATCACTTAAAGTGTTATTAAAAGGTCAGCATCGATTCATGAATGAACATTTTGAAGTTATTGGAATTTCAAATCCCGAACCAGAATTAGATCAAGTAAAAAATGAAGAAGGAATTAGAGTTATTCCCATAGCTTTTACTAGAAAAATTTCTCCACTTAAGGATTTAAAATCTGTTTGGCAATTATATTGTGTTTTTAAAAAAGAAAGGCCATTAATTGTACATACACATACCCCTAAAGCAGGAATTACGGGTATGTTAGCGTCTTATTTAGCAAAAGTTCCGTTGCGATTACATACGGTCGCAGGTCTTCCATTAATGGAAGCTACGGGAACAAAAAGAAAAATATTAAATTTCGTAGAAAAACTTACGTACCGTTTTGCAACTAAAATTTATCCAAATTCTAAAGGCCTGTATGATTTTATTATTTCTGAAAAGTTTACTAAACAAGAAAAATTAAAAATAATAGGTTCTGGAAGTTCTAATGGCATTGATACAGCTTATTTTAATCCAGATTTATTTGATACTGAGAAAAAGAATGCACTTAGAAAAAACCTTCAAATACCTTTAAATAATTTTGTTTTTGTATTTGTAGGACGTTTAGTAAAAGATAAAGGGATCAATGAATTAATTGAAGCATTTTCAAAATTAAGCTTAGAGAAAAAACACACTACACTTTTATTAGTAGGTAATTTCGAAAGTGATTTGGATCCATTATTACCTAAAACATTACAGTTAATAAATTCGTTAAATAATATTATTTATGTAGGATATCAAAATGATGTACGACCCTATTTGGCAATTAGTAATACATTAGTATTTCCTAGTTATAGAGAAGGTTTTCCAAATGTTGTAATGCAGGCAGGTGCAATGGGGTTGCCAGCAATAGTTACAAATATAAATGGTTGTAATGAAATTATTACAGAGAAAAAAAACGGTCTTATAATTATTCTTAAAAGTAGCACTGCAATTTATGAAGCAATGAATACACTTCTATCAAATAATGATTTATTTCACAGATATTCAAACAATGCTCGATATGAAATTACATCTAAGTACGAACGAAAATATATTTGGGAATCTTTATTACAAGAATATCAAACATTAAAAGCTAAGCTTTAATATCTTTGCAAAATGTATAGAAATGGTATTAAAATGTTTTTGGATGTGTTTTGTGCAATAATATTTTTTTTGCTGTTATTTCCTTTTTTTTTTCTAATCACAATTTTTCTGTACGTAGTTAATGATGGAAAACCATTTTTTCTTCAAGAACGTCCAGGTAAAAATGAAAAATTATTTACTATCATAAAATTTAAGACTATGAACGATAAAAGAGATCAAAATGGATTTCTTTTATCAGATGATAAACGATTAACTTTAATTGGGAGAATTATAAGATCTTCATCTTTAGATGAGATTCCTCAATTGCTTAATGTCATTAAAGGTGATATGAGTATGGTGGGTCCTAGACCACTATTACAAGAATATTTACCTCTTTATAATAGTTTTCAAAGACAGAGGCATAACGTAAAGCCCGGTATTACTGGTTACGCTCAAGTAAATGGACGAAATGCCATAGACTGGGAAAAGAAATTTGAACTGGATATTTGGTATGTCAAAAACCAATCTTTTTGGGTGGATTTAAAAATTTTATTTTTAACTGGAAAAAAAGTACTATTTAAAGAAAATATTAATACTGAAGGTCAGGCAACCACGACCTATTTTAAAGGAAATTAATATGAAAGATGTAATTATAATAGGAGCAGGAGGGTTTGGAAGAGAAGTAAAATCACTTATTGATGATATAAATAGAGCATCAACAGAAAGAGTTTATAATATTCTTGGATTTGTTGATGATGGAATCAAAGAAGGGACTAAAATTCATGAGTTTTTAGTTTTAGGAGGAATAGAATATTTAAAAACGTTGAAAATAAAACCAAGTTTAGTATTTGGATTAGGAAGTCCAAATATTAAAAAAAATATATATAATGATTTAATTAATTATGATTTTCCAAACATAATACATCCATCAGTCTCATTAGAAGGTTATAATATAATTTTAGGAAAAGGAAATATTATTTGTAAAGGGACTATACTAACTTGTGACATCTCTCTAGCAAGTTTTATAACTTTAAATTTATCTTGTACTGTTGGACATGATACGGTTATAAATAACTTTTGCTCCTTTATGCCATCTGTAAATATTAGTGGAGAAGTCTTAATTAATGAAGGAGTTTATATAGGTACAGGTACTAAAATAATAAATAGGCTGGAAATTGGTGCAAATACTATTATAGGTGCAGGATCCGTTGTAACAAAAATATTACCTAGTAATTGCACAGCAGTAGGTATTCCTGCTAAACCAATAAAATTTCACTTAAATAATGAACAAACCTAAAATTTACCTCTCATCTCCCCACATGGGTGGCACCGAACAAAGTTATGTAAATGAAGCTTTTAATACCAATTGGGTTGCACCATTAGGACCTAATGTAAATGCTTTCGAAATTTCTTTACAAGAATATCTCGGCGATGATAGTTATGTAGCAGCATTAAGTTCTGGAACTGCGGCACTCCATTTAGCATTAATACTTTTAGGTGTGCAGCAAAATGACGAAGTTATTTGTCAAAGTATGACATTTTCTGCTTCAGCAAACCCAATTGTATATCAAGGAGCAACACCAATATTTGTAGATAGTGAAAAAGATAGTTGGAATATATGCCCTAAATTTCTAGAAGAAGCAATTAAAGATAGAATTTCTAAAGGAAAAAAACCAAAAGCAATAATTGCTGTTCATCTGTATGGGATGCCTTATAAAGTAGACGAGATTTCTGCTATTTCAACAAAATATGGTATTCCTATAGTAGAAGATAGTGCCGAAGCATTGGGTAGTACATATAAAAGAAGAAAATGTGGAACTTTTGGAGACATTTCAATTTTATCATTTAACGGAAACAAAATCATTACTACGTCAGGAGGTGGAGCCCTTGTAACTAAAGATAGTAACATAAAAGAGAAAGCAATTTTTTTAGCAACTCAGGCTCGTGATCAAGCACCTCATTATCAACATTCACAAATTGGTTATAATTATAGATTAAGCAATATATGTGCAGGTATTGGACGTGGACAAATGGAAATATTAGATAAGCACATTGCCTTGAGAAGAGCAATGAATAGCTTTTATAAAGATATATTTAAAAACACTAAGGGAGTACATGTATTTAATGAAACATTATCACACTCATTTTCAAATCATTGGTTATCTTGCATAACTATAAATGAAGAGGTTACTGGTTATAATTCTAATGCTATTCGTGAAGCTTTAGAACAAGAAAATATTGAGTGTAGACCCTTATGGAAACCCATGCATTTGCAACCAGTTTTTGTAGACGCTCCTTATTACGGAATGGATATTTCTGAAAATTTATTTAAAAACGGGTTGTGTCTCCCATCTGGTTCTAATTTAGACGAAAAAGATAAAGAGAGAATTAGAAAAGTATTAATAAAGTTTACTTAAATTAACATATTCATATTGAATACATTAGAAAAAATATATAAAATAATATATAGAGGCGATAATAGCTTGAAACTTTTGGATCAACGCTATTTACCTAGATGGACAGTAATATTAATTGATATACTGTTGTGTGTTGTTTCATTAACAACAGTTTATTTTATACTTCTTGAAACACCTAATTTTATAAGAAAAATTATATCTGTACCCATACAAAGTATCATCCTTTTAAGTACTAATTTGCTGTTTTTCTTTGTTTTTAAAACATATTCAGGGATTGTTCGTCATTCAACATTTACCGATATTATTAAATTGGCGCTATCTTCATTTATAACAGCAGCAGTTTTAGTGGTAGTTAATTTTGTTTATGAGCAATATACTGGGCAAAGAGTATTTGCGGTTACAGCACTATTACTTTATATGCTTCTGTCATTTACTTTAATGTTGCTTTTTCGTATTGCAGTTAAAGAAAGTTATCAGCAACTTAAAAAAATAGCTAGTGGAAGTTTAAAAAAAAGAGTGGTAATTATTGGAGCAGACGATCGTACTATATCTTTAGGTAAAGCGCTTACTACAGAATCTGATTTACCTTTTAAGTTAGTTGGTTTTCTTACTGAAAACTTTGTTTCAAAAAGATTTAAAATTCTTGGTAGACCAGTAATACCTATGAATAATAATTTTTCAGAAATTATCTCAGAACTTAAAATTGAAGGGGTAATTATTATCAATGAATCTCTTGATGTTAAAGAGAAAACAATGATTGTTGAAAAATGTCTAGCAAATAATATAGAAGTTTTTAACGTGCCTAATATTGAAGCTTGGAATAAAAAGGAAGATATTAAAAACCATATAAAGCCAATACAAATTGAAGATTTATTGGATCGTAGTACAATAGAAATAGATTCAAATATTATAGAAAATGATTTACAGGGTAAAATAATATTAGTAACAGGTGGTGCTGGTTCAATAGGTAGTGAAATTGTAAGACAAATTGCCAAATTTAATCCTAAACAAATTGTAATTCTTGATCAGGCAGAATCTGCACTTCACGAATTAGAAATCTATTTGCAAGAAAATTATCCCTCGCTTGAGTTTATAACAGAACTTGCTAACATTAGTAACATGTACCGATTAGAAATGCTTTTTGGTAAATATGATTTTGACATTATTTATCATGCAGCAGCTTATAAACATGTTCCTCTAATAGAGCGAAATCCCCATGAAGCTATTTATGTAAATATTTTAGGGACTGTAAATCTTTCAATTCTAGCAGTTAATTATGAGATAGAAAAGTTTGTCATGGTTTCTACAGATAAAGCAGTAAATCCTACAAATGTTATGGGTGCATCAAAGCGAGCTGCAGAAATGTATGTGCAATCTTTTCAGAACGAAAAAGGAGTTCACACTAAGTTTATAACAACACGTTTTGGAAATGTACTAGGCTCTAATGGTTCTGTTATTCCTCATTTTAGAAAACAGATAGAGCAGGGTGGACCGGTAACGGTTACTCATAGAAATATTATTCGCTACTTTATGACAATCCCTGAAGCTTGCCAATTGGTGTTACAAGCAGGCACTATGGGGAATGGTGGCGAAATTTATGTGTTTGATATGGGGAAACCAGTTCGAATTTTAGATATGGCCGAAAAAATGATTAAACTATCTGGTTTAGAACCCTACAAGGATATTGATATAAAAATAACAGGATTACGCCCTGGAGAAAAATTATATGAAGAATTACTTAATGATACATCTACATCATTACCAACACACCACCCAAAAATTATGATTACAAAAGTGCCTGTTGGAGATTTTACTGAAATTAATTCACAAATAAAAACAATTGTAAAAACGGCAGCAAAACATAAAGACAAAAAAGTAGTACTACTTTTAAAGGAGTTAGTGCCCGAATATATTAGTGAAAATTCAGAATTTGAATCTTTAGATTTTAACCGAAACTAAACTGAATCCTACTAATCTATAAGGTAAAGTTTAGCTAAAAAAAGGCACATTCTTTTCTAAACCCCTTATATTTGCAGGAATTTATAAAAAATAGATGAAAAAAACATTTTTATTCATAATAATTACCTCCATATTGACTTCTTGTGCTACAAGAAAAGAGATTGTCTATTTTCAAGATATAGACGCTCTTAATATGCAGCAAATTAATCAAACATTCGAGCCCATCATAGAGCCAAATGATATACTTCACATTTCAATTTCATCAATAAGTGAAGAGGTTATCAAACCTTTTTTAAAAACCCCTTCTCTTACTGCAAATGTTGGTAATACTAATCCTGGTTTACAAGGTTACTTGGTAAGTAAAGATGGATTAATTCGCTTTCCTGTAATAGGTGATGTTCAAGTTGCAGGTGATACAAGAGAGCAAGTAATTGAAAAGCTTAAAAGTAAACTAACTGAGTATGTAAAAGATGTTGTTGTAGATGTTAGAATTATGAATTTTGATGTAACAATACTTGGAGAAGTAAACAATCCCGGCAAGTTTAATGTAAAAGATGAAAGAGTAACACTTCCTGAGGCTATTGCATTAGCGGGTGATTTTAGTGAAGATGGACGACGAGATCAAGTTACTGTAATTAGAGAAATAGATGGTGTTAGACAAGTAGCTAGAATAGATTTTACAAAAGCAGATTTTTTTTCAAGCCCCTTTTATTTTTTAAAACAAAATGATGTTGTTTATATAGAGCCTACTCTAAAAGGAGTAAGAAAATCTGGATTTATACCAGATGTTCCGGCCTTACTTTCACTAGTAACTGTTGTGTTGAGTACTGTAATATTATTGACAAGATAATTGTTTTTTTAAATGAATAGCCCTACAAATCCTTCTGAAATTAAAGAACAATCTCTACGAGAGATATTAGAACAATATACTAGGTACTGGTATTTATTTGTTCTGGGAGTGCTAACAACTTTAGTCTTAGCATTTGTATATCTAAGATATGCTACCTCATATTACGAAACAAAATCTACTATTATTATTAAGGATGAAAAAAGAGGTGGAGGTGCAGCAGAATTAGCAGCATTTGCAGATCTTTCTTTTTTTTCTAACCTATATTCAGATAAAATAGAGAGTGAATTAGTAATACTTAGTTCTAAAACACTTATAACTGAAACTGTTAAAGAGCTCAATTTAAACGTATCTTATTTTATAAAAGGAGCAATTAAAACAACAGAGTTGTATGATTATATTCCTTTTAAGGTTAATTATTTAATTGATTTAGATACTGTAAATAATTTATTGCCCCCAACGTTAATTATAACCCCACTTTCTGAAACAGAATTTAAAATAACGGATGTAGAAGGTACATTCTCTAACACACATAGTTTTGGAGATATTATTAAATTATCTTTTGGAGATATTTTAGTAGTTCCGTCATTAGAAAACACAAAAAGATATTCAGAATTTATTGATAGGTCAATTATAGTGGAATATCATTCAATAGAAAATATTGCCAATCAATATAAAGATAAAATGTCCATTATTCATGATGGTAAAAAGGGTGATGTTGTTACTTTAACACTAGAATCTCCATTACCAAAAAAAGGACAAGACTTTATAAACGAATTAATTTACCAATACAATCAAGATGCTATTAATGACCGTAATCAAATAGCAAAAAAGACATCGCTATTTATAGATTCAAGATTAGAGATTATTACTAAAGAACTGGATTCTGTTGAAACTAATAAAGAAATTTATAAAAAAGAAAATAGACTTACTAACATAGAAGCCGAAGCAGAGTTAGTGTTAGAAAATGCCAGTGATTTTAATAAAAGACAAGTTGATGTTGGCACTCAACTAGCTTTTGTAAATTCCATGATAGACTATATAGAAGAATCTCCAACTACAGATGTATTACCGCAAGGACTTGGAATAGAAGGTGAAGCTTCTTCATCAGTAAATACATACAACCAACTTGTATTAGAGAGAAATAAACTTTTGGAAAATTCTACTAGTAAGAACCCTGTGATTATTAATTTAAATTCTCAAATAGAACAATTACAATTAGGGATTTTAGAGAATCTTAAAAACCAAAGAAGAGGTTTTCAAATAGCTACAAGAGATTTAAATATTCAAGAAAATAAATTTAACTCAAAACTTTCTCAAGTACCTACTCAAGAGAAACTATTTAGAGGTATTGTAAGACAACAAAACATTAAGGAGCAATTATATTTATTCTTATTACAACAACGTGAAGAAACATCAATATCACTGGCTGTTACTTCTCCAAAAGCAAAAGTTGTAGATAGTGCTTACACAGGAAAAATCCCAGTATCTCCAAAAAAACTATTTATATATTTACTTGCTGTTTTAGGTGGAATAATTATTCCGTTTTTAATTTTATATGTTTATTATTTATTAAATACTAAGGTTGCCAATAGACAAGATGTTGAACGAGTTCATTTTAAAACACCACTTGTAGGTGAAATTCCTAAACTTAAAAAGAGTGATGAAGAACTTATTGGTCACAATGATAGAAGTATTTTAGCCGAATCTTTTAGAATTTTAAGAACCAATTTACAATACTTGTTAATTGATAAATTTAAAGATAATGATGAAGCAAAAAATATTTTTGTAACATCAACTATTAAGGGTGAAGGGAAAACTTTTATTGCATTTAATCTAGCATTAACCCTTGCACAAACAGGTAAAAAAGTAGTTTTGGTAGGTGCAGATATTCGAAACCCTCAATTACATAGATACCTGCCAGAACAATTCAGAAACAAAAAAGGATTAACAGAATACATAGTTGATTCTACTTTAAATACTTCAGATTTAGTCGAAAAAAGTGAATACAGTACAAACCTAGATATCATACTATCGGGGGTAATTCCTCCAAATCCTGCAGAATTATTAATGCAATCTAGAACGAAAGTATTTTTTGAAGAATTAAGGCAAAAATACGATTATATAATTGTAGATACTGCACCATCTATGTTAGTGACAGATACTATATTAATTAATAAACTTGCAGACCTAACTTTGTACGTAATACGAGCAGGTTATACAGATAAAAAACTTCTCGAATTCCCATTAGATAGCATTAATGAAGGAAGACTTTCAAATCTTGCTTTAGTGCTCAATAATGTTAGTTTAAATAACTTTGGTTACGGTAATAAATACGGTTATACTTATAATCAAGAGAAGAAATCTTTGTTAAATAAGTTGTTTAAATAAAACTTATTAATTATTGATATTCAGTATAGTATAAATATTTAAATATAATTTTATTATGGATTTTTTTAAATTTTTTGTACTTTTTTTTACCACGACAATTGTATTCTCACAAGGCATTACTTATAAGGGTTCTATTGAAGGTATAGGTGTTTTTTCTACGGAAGACGAAAATCCTTTTTGGATGTATACAAATACCAATGCTTCTTTAGGTGAAGAAAGTAATTTTTCGACTACAGGAGAATTTTCTATTAAATATGATTTTTCAAATTCATTTATTGAAGCGGGTGCAGCTTATTATTATCGTAACGAAGTTTTAGATGAATTTCAAAGACGAGATTTGTATATTAAATTTCAAAATAATTGGTTAAAAGCTACGCTGGGATCAAAAAAACAAGAAGTTCATTTTAATGATCTTTCTGTGTCAAATAAAAACTTTCTTTGGTCTGGTAACGCTCGTCCATTACCAGGTTTAATTTTTGAAGCCAATAATCCTGTAAAAATTTCAAGTAATATAAGTGTTGATTGGGGAATAGCTCATTACAGTTTAAATGATGAAAGATTTGTAGATGATACAAGAGTCCATTATAAAAGGTTAGGATTAATTTGGAATATAAATGACAAAAAATCTATTAGTGGTCGCATTCAGCATTTTGCACAATGGGGAGGAACTTCTCCAGAAAGCGGTGAACAACCTACAAGTTTTAAAGATTTTTTAGATGTTTTTGTAGCTAAGCAAACAGGGGATAGAAGCAATGCTTTAGGAAATCATCTAGGTAGCTATTTTTTAGAGTATAATTATTCAGCATCTATAGGAAAATTTTCTTTTTACCATGAGCATCCATTTGAAGATGGCTCTGGTACTCGTTTTGCAAATTTTCCAGACGGGATCTGGGGTGTTTTTTATAAACCTACAAACACTAAAATTTTCACCTCTATATTATACGAATATATAGATACAACAGATCAAAGTGGCGCGTTAGGTGGATCTGGTAGAGATAGTTATTTTAATAATAGAACTTATAGAAGTGGTTGGACTTATGATGGTAATACGATTGGATTACCTCTTTTAACCGTACCAAATAACAGTAGGGTTAGGGCGCATCAATTTGGATTTACTAGTGTAATAAAAGATTTTAAATTTACTTTTAAATCAACTTTTGTACAAAGCTTAGGGACCTATTTTGTGCCATTTACTCCAAAAGAAAATGCAATTTATAATTACCTTAAAACAGATTATAACCTTAAAAAAGCAGGTGAAATTTCTTTGCTCTTAGGATATGATTATAAAGATGTAAAAAAAGATATACTTGGAGCTGGTTTGAAGTATAAGTATACATTTTAATTATCTTCTTAAGAATTGATAATTTTCTTTTCAACTATCTTTGAATCCCTATGAGCACTTTAGTACAAATTTCGGTTTTACCACGTCAACAAGAAGATACTTCTTATATCCTAGATGTTGCATTAGAGAAGGTGAAACTTAGAAAAAATGATATAAAGGATTGGCGTATTAGAAAGCGTTCTATAGATGCAAGACGTGAACCCGTAAAAATTAATTTGCAAATAGAATTTTGGCAAAATTCGGATATTCGTGAGATAATATCGCCATTTATTCCTCAAAAAGTTTCCGAAGATAAAAGTATAGTTATTATTGGTGCAGGTCCTGCTGGATTATATGCAGCTCTTCGTGCAATTGAAGCAGGTGTAAAACCTATTGTTTATGAAAGAGGTAAAGATGTTAGAGAGCGTAGACGGGATTTGGCCAAAATTAATAAAGAACAAACAGTAAATCCAGAATCTAATTATTGTTTTGGTGAAGGAGGAGCAGGAACATACTCTGACGGAAAACTATATACCCGTTCTAAAAAACGTGGAAATGTTTTAAAAGCAATGGAGTGGTTTGTTCATTTTGGTGCAGATGAGGATATTTTAGTAGATGCTCATCCTCATATTGGCACTAATAAATTACCAAAAATAATAACCGCAATGCGGGAAGCTATTATTAAAAATGGGGGAGAAGTACATTTTAATTCTAAACTTACAGATTTAAAAATAACAGATGCTTCTATTACTTCAATACAAATAAATAATAAAGATTGGGTTAAATGTACAGATGTAGTAATGGCTACTGGTCATTCTGCAAGAGATATATTTTATTTATTAAACGATAAAAATATTAAAATTGAAGCAAAACCATTCGCGTTAGGTGTGAGGGTTGAACATCAACAAGATCTTATTGATAAAATTCAATACCATGGTGATGGTGATAATCCATATTTACCACCAGCCTCATATGCCTTGGTTGAACAAGTGGATGGATTAGGGGTATATTCGTTTTGTATGTGCCCAGGCGGAATTATTGCTCCTTGTGCAACTAATCAAGAAGAAGTAGTAACTAATGGCTGGAGCCCTAGCAAAAGAAACAATCCGTATGCAAATTCTGGAATTGTTGTAAGTATAACTCCTAATGATTTACCAAATTATAAAGAGGATGATCCATTTGTTTGCTTAAATTTTCAGAAGCAAGTAGAGAGATCTTGTTGGGAAGCTGCTGGTAAAACACAAAGAGTTCCTGCACAACGTATGATTGATTTTGTTGAAGGGAAAATTTCTAAAGATTTTCCAAAAACTTCGTATCAACCAGGAATTGTATCTGTAGATTTAAATGAGGTTTTACCCCCAATTATTTCAAAAAGATTAAAAAAGGCATTTGTTTCCTTCGGAAGAAAAATGAATGGATATTACACAAATGAAGCTGTTTTACATGCTCCAGAAAGTAGAACTTCATCACCTGTATCAATTCCTCGTGATCCAGTGACACTAGAACATATAGAAATTAAGGGATTATATCCGTGTGGAGAAGGAGCAGGGTATGCCGGAGGAATTATATCTGCCGCGATAGATGGAATTAATTGCGTAGATGCTATTGTAAAAAAATATTCTGAAATAAAAAACCCGAGCTAAAACTCGGGTTTTCATTATATAGATAACCTATTAAAGTTATTTAATTTCAATAAGTTCCAGATCAAAAATTAAATTTTGTCCTGCAAGTGGATGATTTGCATCTACAACAATATGATCTTCATTTACTTCTGCAATTCTTAATTGTCTTTCAGATCCATCAGGATTTTTAGAAATCAAACCCATTCCTACTTCTGGTTTTATTTCTTGTGGAAGATTCTCTTTTGGTACAGGTTGCAAAAGCTCTTCTTGAACTTCTCCATATGCGTGCTCCTTAGGAATATTAATAGTCTTTTTTTCATTCACTTTCATGGATAGAATTCCTTTTTCAAACCCCGGAATTAACATCCCTTGACCTAAGGTAATCTCTAACGGCTCTCTTTCTAAAGAACTATCAAAAATTTGTCCGTTTTCTAATTTTCCTGTGTAATGAACTTTTACAGTATCATTTTCTTTTACTTGACTCATAATCTTGATTTAAATTTTTAATCAATTTCGGTGCAAAACTAAGGGGTTAAAGGCGTAATACCTTAGCGTTTTGCAACAAATGTATTTTTTTAGGGAAAACTTAACATTCTTTTTTTTTCAGAAGACAACATTATTTAAATAAAAAAGCCCTGCCATAGGCAGAGCTTTTTACATAACCTGAGGCTATGTTTAATCTTATTGGATTTCTTTAACCTCTACGTTAGTTGTATCAACAACTGTAGTAGTAGTTTCAAGTGCAGTTTCAGTAACAACAGGAGTCTCTGTAGTCTCTTCAGTAGTAGTAGTTACTTCTTCTACTGCATCTTCTGTCTTCTCTTCTGTAGTCTCACGACAAGAAGAAACTGTTAATACTAAAAATAAAGCGAATGCACTAAAAATTAAGTTTTTCATTTTTTTAAATTTGTTATGTGTTAAAATGCGCGCGAATGTAGTCTTTTTTTTGACACAAAAAATATTTTATACATTTATTTTATATAATAATGTAAAAAATAAATATAAAACTTAATCTATTGATTTTAAATTTATTACACGTAATTATGTGTGTAGTTTTATATGTAAAAATTATAATTTAATCTAAGATATTTACTTTCCGATACAGAAATTTGCGAAAATATTTCCAAGAAGGTCATCATTTGTAATTTCGCCAGTTATTTCTCCAAAATAATATAAAGCTTGACGAATATCTATAGCCATTAAATCACCGCTTAAACCGGCATCAATTCCTTCTTGCACTTTATTAATTTCTTCTAATGCTTTTAATAGTGCATCATAATGACGAGAATTAGTTACAATAGTTTCATTGTTTCGTAACGCTCCAGTATTCACAAAATTAAGTAGGATAGCTTTAAGTTCGTCAATCCCTTGTCCTTTCTTTGCAGAAAGTAATAATGAATGGGATCTTTCTACTTTGCTAAGAGTTGTTTTTAATTTTTCAGTTTCAACGTTAGAAAGTTTGTCTGCTTTATTTGCAAGAATAATTAAATTTTTAAGAGGATATTTGTTTTTTATAGTTTCAATCTCAACTATAAACTTCGAATTTTCAATTTTAAATTTTTCAGCATCAAATAAATATACTACGACTTGAGCTTGTTCAATTTTCTGAAAAGTTTTTTGAATACCTAATCCTTCAATTACATCTACTGTCTCTCTAATACCTGCGGTATCTATAAATCTAAAACCAATACCTCCTATGGTTATTTCATCTTCTATAGTATCTCTTGTAGTTCCTGCTATATCGCTTACTATTGCGCGTTCTTCATTTAGTAAAGCATTTAAAAGTGTAGATTTACCAACGTTAGGTTCACCAACAATAGCTACAGGAATTCCATTTTTTAAAACATTCCCGGTTGCAAATGAGTCTATAAGTCGTTTTAAGACAAGTGTTATTTTTGATATTAATTTCTGAAATTCTTCCCTATTGGCAAACTCTACATCTTCTTCGGCAAAATCTAATTCTAACTCTATTAAGGATGCGAAGTTTAATAACTCTTCTCTTAGTTTTTTAATTTCAGATGAGAATCCACCACGCATTTGTTGAATGGCTAATTGATGAGAAGCTTCAGAATCACTTGCAATTAAGTCTGCCACAGCTTCTGCTTGACTCAAATCCATTTTGCCACTTAAGAATGCTCGTAATGTAAACTCTCCAGGCATTGCTACTCTGCATCCAAGCCTTAATGCCAACTGTATAATTTCTTGTTGGATAAAAGAACTCCCATGACAAGATATCTCAATAACATCTTCACCTGTATAACTATGTGGGTTTTTAAATATAGTAGCTAAAACCTCATCTATTACTCTATTACCATCCATAATATTGCCTAAATGAACGGTATGAGTTTTTTGATTAGTTAGGTTTTTTCCAGTAACAGAAACAAACATTTTGCACGCAATTTTTATGGCTTCATTTCCAGAAAGTCTTATCACGGCTATTGCTCCAGCACCTGCTGGCGTTGCTAATGCTACTATTGTATCTGTGTATATCATTTGCGTAAAGGTAAGAATCTTTAGCAAACTTTTTAATGGTTATCAAGGTCGAACTAAGCGAAAACTAATAATGGTAATTATTATATTACCATTATTAGTTTTGTTTAAAAAACAGGTGCTTTTAATAAGCAAAATATTTAAAATTTCCTGTCATAGTAACTGTTGGACCCACGCCTGATGTTGCAGTTATAGTAAAATTACCTGAAATTAAACGACCATTTTCGCTCTCAGGGTTTTCACGATTTTCTAAGATATTAATCTCACCATCTGTAGAATCGTACGTTATTTGATTTGTTTGATCTCTTATAATAACATTTGTTATAAAACCGTTGGCATCTTGATTTCCTACAATTTTTGTAATTCCACTTCCAAACCCTCCTGTTTGATTTAAAAAAATGCGTATAACATTTGTGTTTTCATCGGTTATTGAAAGCGTTAAACTATTGTCATTGGTGTAATCACTAGAATAGAAACCTAATCTCGCTTCGTAATTGTTTCCAAAGCTTCCGCCATTAATTGTGGCATTAAATTCTGCTTCTGGGGCATTTTCTCCATCACTATCATCATCTTTAGAACATGAAATAACTAGTACAGAAAGAAATAAAATTAAAAATGTTTTTAAAGTTCTCATGGGTGTAGTTTTTAGTTATAATTAATTATTAGGATTAAACTAACTCCACATCGAATCAATATTTAAATGTCATCATAAATTTTTTCCTGAAAAAGTGACAATACTTTAAGTGCAATTATTATATTATAATTTGTTTGTATTGAAAATATTGAATTATTCAATTTCATAAATATATTTAAGTTTAAAAAATGTAACTTTTTAAATAAGAATACTACTAATTATATAAATATTTTTAACTTATAACAATGAATTTAGAAAAGAAGCCTTCAGGAAATAATAAAAATCTTATTATACCTATTCTTATTTTTATTGGAGTTGCAATAGGAGCATTTTTACTCACTTCATTTATTATAAGTTTGTTTAAATAAATTTTAATTTAAATCAATCAAAAAAATGGAAATCATCAACCATACCGAAAAGCGAATCGACAATCAATTACTGGTTATTATTCATTTATCACAGTTGTTAACTTATGTAACAGGTTTTGGAGGACTTATAGTTCCCTTAGTTATATGGTTAACACAAAAAGATAAAGTGGAGGAAATGGACGTACACGGAAAAGCGATTGTGAATTTTCAGATAAGCATCATATTATATGTAATTATTAGTATTCCTTTAATTCTACTTTTAGGATTAGGAATTTTAATGCTTATAGCTGTGGGCGTATTAGGCTTTGTTTTGCCAATAATTAATGCAATTAAAGCCAGTAGAGGAGAAAATCCATACTATTTTGGGACTATACGATTTATATCGTAAAATATATAAGAGTAACTTTTTCTTACTATATTTTTAAATAAGTTTATTCCTTTTTTAACCCATTTATAATAATAGTAAACTCATCTTTTATCTTTTTTTTATTTTTAATTATTAAAGATTTGTTCTCTGGTTCTTCGGTTAAAATCCTTCTACATTCATTTAAAAGATCACTTAAAGGATCTGCTTGAATATAATATAAAGACATGGTACTTTTATGAATGAGGTCTGAAAGAGCATTTATATCTTTCGTTTTTATCGCCTTTTTAAAATCTTTTTGATAGCTAATTAAAGCATCTAATGTGCTTAATCTAAATTTTTTAAGATATTCAGGTTTGTTATTAGCCATTTTTTGAAAACGCTCTAGATTAAAACTTTCAACGTTTGTTTTAATAGATGTAATCGTATTATTTTTGGGTTTCTTTATTGATTTACTATATAAGCTGTTTTTCTTTTTAATAGGGTTTTGGCAATCTCTTAATAATTCGAATAACTGTATTGGCTGAAAAGGCTTAGGTAAATGATCATTTATACCCGCTTCCAAAAGCTCACTACTAACCTCACTTTTTGCCGAAGCAGAGAAAGCAATGATTACGGGTTGAAGATTAAGTTTTAGCTTTCTTATTTTTTTTGCAACTTCATAACCATTCATTTTTGGCATTTGTAAATCAAGTAGTATAATATCAAAATCATATTTTTTAATTAGATTAATCGCTTTTAATCCACTATTAGCAGTCTTATAAGTAATTTTCCATAAATCGAGATATTGTGCAGCAATAAAAATATTTGCTGGATTATCGTCTACGACTAGAACTTTTAATGAATTAAAATTGTGGTTTTTTAAATTATCGGTACCAATGGTTTCCTTTTTAGGAATAGATGTTTGTGATTTTGTATACCATATATTGAAACTAAATTCTGATCCAACATTAAGTTCACTCGTTACATTTAAATTACTTTGGTGCATCTCCAGTAATTTTTTACTAATAGTAAGTCCAAGTCCTGTGCCACCAAACTCAACACTTACATCATAGCTAGCCTGAGAAAACTCTTGAAAAATAAACTCTAGTTTCTCTTTAGGGATTCCAATACCAGTATCTTTTACTTTAAAATGAAGACATACTTCAGATTTTGTGTTTTTTTCTACTGAAATAGACAAAGAAACCATTCCTTTTTTAGTGAATTTAATGGCATTTCCAATCAGGTTGGTCAATATTTGATTGAGTTTTACAGGATCCCCTATAAGTGAATGTGGAGTATTTTCTTGAATTTCTACACTTAATTTAATTCCCTTTTCATTCGCTCTTACTGAAAAAGTTTGCTGTAAGATATTTGTTAATTCAACTATATTAAAAGGAACATGTTCTAATACAATTTTCTTTGCCTCTAATTTACTTAAATCAAGTAGATTATTAACTAAACTCAATAAATGCTCTGACGAATGAAGCAGCAATCGAGCATACTCTTTTTGATTTTTATTTAAAGGTGTTTGATGTAGAAGGTTTCCAATTCCCAAAATTGAATTAAGTGGTGTTCTAATTTCGTGACTTATTGTTGCCAAAAAATCTGCTTTAGCTTTAGATTCTGCTTCTGCTAATTGCTTTGCTTTTAAAAGTTCATTTTCGTAATGCCAACGGTCTGAAATATCTAAGATAGTAGCTTGATAAGAAATATTTTGGTTATCGCTGTGTGGAATCTCCCTAACGTTAATAAGACTGTGAAGTGTACTTTTGTCTTTTTTAACTATATCAAAATACACTTCTTTAATAAAGCCTTGCATCTTAATTAATGGAAAAAAATGGGTTTCAAAAAAAATTTGTCCCCCTATTTTAAATAGGCTAGGGAGGGTTCGTTTTCTAATTAATTCTTCTTTAGAATACCCTAACCATACAGCCAATGTTTTATTGATATCTAAAATTAAACCGTCATTTTGAAATGAGACAGAACCACAAGGAGCATTATCATATAAATCCAACGCGGATTTTAATCGCATTGAATTTTCTTTTTTTGATTCCTTATTATTGTTCACATTTTAATTTTATAAAAATTGTTCTATAGCTTCTGCGGTTTCTTCTGGAGCACTTAAATTAGGACAATGTCCAGTAGCATTTAAAATTTTTAAAGTACTATTTTTAATAGATTTTGAAGTGTATTCACCCACTTCAACTGGAGCAATAACATCATTTTTACATTGTAAAATTAAACAAGGAACAGTAACTTTTTTTATATCTTGTCTATTATCTGAAAGAAAGGTTACACGTGCAAAATTCTTTGCTATTTCAGGATCTGTACTACAAAAACTATTACTTAATTCTTCTCCTAAATGTGGTTTATCGCTATTCCCCATAATAACAGGAGCCATTGATTTTGACCATCCTAAGTAATTACTATCTAAAGTTTCTAAAAGTTCCATTATTGATGATTCTTCAAAACCTCCATTATAATCAATATCATTAATATAACGTGGAGAAGGTCCAATCATAATCATTTTTGAAAATAATTGAGGGGATTTATTAAAAGCTAAAACCCCAATCATAGCACTTACAGAATGCCCAACAAAAATGATATCTTTTAATTTTAAATGATTACAAATCGTTATAATATCATCTGCATAATTATCTAAAGAGTTATATTTTTCATTAGAATATTCAGACAAATCAGATTTACCAGATCCTATATAATCAAATAAAATTATCTTATAATCTTTCTCAAAGTAGGGATAGATAAAACGGAACATATTCTGGTCACAACCATAACCATGGGCAAAAAGCATGGGCCGGGTTCCATTACCTCGAATATTGACATTAAAAATCCTATCAATATCTTTATGATTTGAAGTTTTCATGATTAGTTGTTAGCTTATATTAAAAATACACAAAAAAATTAATGTTATTTTAAACTAAAGTAGGAATTCTCTACAGAAATTTTGTGTGTATTTTAAAATAAATAAAAAACCGCCAATTGGCGGTTTTTTATAAAATATGAAATGGATTATATTTAATTATTAAGCATTACTGGCATTACTAACATTGTTACATTTTCACCTTCGTCTAATCCATCAACAGGTGTTAAAATACCAGCTCTATTTGGTAAAGACATTTCTAAAGAAACTTCATCACTTGTAAGATTGTTTAACATCTCTGTTAAAAAACGAGAGTTAAAGCCTATTTGCATATCATCTCCTTGGTAATCGCAAGTAAGACGTTCTTCAGCCTTGTTGCTATAATCAATATCTTCTGCAGAAATATTTAATTCTGCACCAGCAATTTTTAGACGTATTTGGTGTGTAGTTTTATTCGAGAATATAGACACACGTCGAACACTATTTAAAAATTGATTGCGATCTATGCTCAACTTGTTAGGATTTTCTTTTGGGATAACCGCTTCATAATTAGGATATTTACCATCGATAAGGCGGCATATCATTTCGGTATTATCAAAAGTAAACTTTGCATTGCTATCGTTATATTCAATAGTAACTTCATCTTCGCTACCTGCAAGTATTGCTTTTAATAAATTTAATGGCTTTTTTGGCATAATAAATTCAGCCGTTTGAGAAGCATTTACATCTTCACGAGTATATTTCACTAATTTATGAGCATCTGTTGCAACAAATGTTAAGCTCTCTGTTGTAAACTGGAAAAATACACCACTCATTACAGGACGTAAATCGTCATTACCACTAGCAAAAATAGTTTTACTAATTGCAGTTGCAAGAATATCACCTTGTATTACAGTAGATGAAGGATCTTTTAATTCCACAGCAGTAGGAAACTCATCTCCGTTAGCGTAAGCTAATGCATATTTACCATGATTAGAACTTATTTCTACAGTATTATTATCTTCAATAGTGAAAGTTAATGGTTGCTCTGGAAATGTTTTAAGAGTATCTAATAACAATCGAGCAGGGATACAAACAGTTCCGCTTTCGTTGCTCTCTACTTCTAATTTTGAAGATATAGTAGTTTCTAAATCTGATGCTGAAACTGTAAGGGACTTATTGTCTAAATCGAACAAAAAGTTATCTAAAATAGGAAGGGTATTGTTATTGTTAATAATGCCCCCTAAAACTTGTAATTGTTTTAATAAATACGAACTCGATACAATGAACTTCATTTATGTGTATTTTTTCAGAAAAATTTGATTTTTTTACTGCTGAAACTATAAAAACAGCTTAACTACAAATATATTTCAAAAGAGACGTTTGTTAAAACAAACTTATTAACATTTAACGGGTGTATTTACGTTTACGATAATAGGCAAATAAAAACCCAAAAATTGCTAGTAAACCTAACGGTAGCAATAGATTAACTAATTGCCATTTAGTACGTTGTTCTGAAGTTTTTTGTGGATCAAGAAAAGGAACAGTAATTTCTTTGGTTCTAATGTTTATAAGTCCGCTATCGTCAAGGAGATAATTGACCGTATTAAGTAAAAATTCTTTATTTCCGTAGAAAGTATTTGTCATTTTATCAAAGCCTAATTCCAAAGGTCTATTTCTGTCCAATTGATTTTTAATAATATCACCGTCACTAATTACAACCATTTTTGTTTCAACACTTTGAGTTTTATCGTCAGAAATTTTAAATGGTTTTACTCTATTTGTAAATGCAGAAGGAATTTCACCTTCAAGTAGTACAGCTAGAGGAATTTCACCACCATTAAATTCTTCTGGATTAGGACCTTCGTCCATTACTTTTAAACTTTTTGGGATTTCTGTATCGTAATTAATCTCATGTGGTAAACCTACTATTTTGGAAATAGGAGAGGTGCTTAACAAAACTGTTTTATGTACCTTATTTGGTAATGTGTCTATACTACTAGCATATTCAAACTTAACAGCTTCAGTATTTGTTACAATAGGATGATTGTTATTGCTGTTTATTAACGGAAAATAAAACCATGGATACCTACTATATTGAGAATCTTGCTCATTACCAGATGCTAATAAAATTGGAACAGAGACTACATCTTTAATTAAATTTTGATTAATTCTAATTCCGTATTTAAAAAATTGATCGGTAAGATTTAAATCTTTTCCAAAAGCAAAAGTCTTCTCACTTATTGAGTCTGTTTGTTGAATAGTACCATCAATAAGAAATAAAGAAGCACCACCATTCATTATATATTGATCAAGTATATACTTTTCGGAATCACTAAAGTCTTCGTTAGGTTGTGCAACTACAATAAGATCAAAATCCTTAATGGCTTCTAGTGTTTTTATTGGACTTACAGTTGCAGAGTCTAATGTAAATGGAGCTATAAAATAATAATCTTTTAAAGTTTTAAAAAAATCTGCTACATATCGATCATCCAATTCTCCATTTCCTTTAATTACAGCTACTTTCCGCTTTTTTGGGTTAACTAGCTTATTAAAACCATCTGCAAATGCATATTCAAGATTCTGAATTGAATTATTTACCCGTTCTTCTTGTGTGGTACCTAATTGATTTTTTAAAAGAGGAATTAAAACTGTTTTCTGATTATAAAAAGCAAGAGCCCATGGATAAACAAATTCGGTACTAACTTTTCCATTTTCTTTAACCTCTACTTGGGCTGGTTTTATACCCATTTGAAAAAGCTGTTGTTGGATTGCTTCAGGATTTTCTTCGTCTTCCAATGGGTTTACAAAACGATATTTTACATTTGGATTGTATGCTGAAAACTCATCTAATAATTGACGGGTTTCCACTTGAAGCTTTTTAAATTCAGGAGGAAAATTTCCTTTTAAAAAAACATCAATTATAATAGGAGAATCTACAGTAGAAATAGTAGTCTTTGCTGCATCAGATAAAGTATAGCGGTTATCTTGAGTTAAATCGAAACGCTTATACAGATAACTTCCTGCGATATTGAGAATAACCAATCCTATAAGGATAATTACAAAGTTTTTTATGTTTTTATTCTGTTTCATTATCTAATTAGCTTAAAAGCTATTCTTTACGTAGCTTTAAAATTGTTAATGAAATAAATAAAATGGCGATACTCATAAAATAAATAATATCTCGAGTGTCAATTACACCTCTTGCAATACTATTAAAATGCGCTTGCATTCCTAGATTTTCTATCGATAAATCTGTTAAACCAAGCGAGGCAATTCCTTCAAAACCATAATACATTACAAAGCATATAAACATAGCTATTATAAAAGCAACTATTTGATTTTTAGAAAGGGTAGAGGCAAATATTCCTATAGATGTATAAGCAAATACTAAAAAAAATAAACCTATATAAGATCCAATAGTACTTCCTACATCCCAATTACCAGTAGGATTACCAAGATTTGATATGGTCACTATATATAGTAAAGTAGGTATTAATGCAATGCATATAAGTAAAACTGCTCCAAAATATTTACTTAATACTATATTTCTAAGTGAGATGGGTTTTGTTATTAACAACTCCCAAGTTCCCATTTTTTTTTCGTCACTAAAAGCGCGCATTGTTACTGCAGGGATTAAAAAGAGTAGTACCCAAGGAGCTAATTCAAAAAAAGCAGAGAGGTCTGCAAATCCAGCATCTAGAATATTAAAATTACCACTAAAAACCCATAAAAATAAACCGTTAATTATTAAAAAAACAGCAATAACTAAATAGCCAATTGGGCTAGAAAAAAATGAGTTTATTTCTCGTTTTATTAATGCTATCATTTATTAATTTTCTTGGTATAAAGTATCAACGCTCCAAGCTTGCGCTTTAGAACGAAACATTGGCTTTGTTGTTGCCCAAACTCCTTTGAAAAGGGCACTATTTCTATAATTTTCTAAATCACTTTCCTGTTTCCAACGACTATATGTAAAATAGATTGTTTTGTCATTTTTATCTTTATATAATTCTAAAAACATACAACCTGGAAAATTTCTAATTTTTGATTTAACAACTTCAAAATTAGCAATAAATGCAGGGATATTCTCTTCTTTAAATTCCATTTTTACAATACGTGTAAACATACTATTATTTATATTGTGTTGAAGTTAACGGTTATTGTATCTCTATATGCTAGGCCAAATAATGTAGAAGCACTACCTATTGTTGATGGATTACTTTTATAAATAGATAATTCCAAATAGTTTGAAGAATTCCATAACGCTAATTTTTTACCATCCTCTTCTCTTTTTTCCGGAGGTACATCAAAGTTTATGGCATCACTATAATGTGTATGCACTTTGTTAAAACTTGCTGTTCTTGCTGTTATTTTAAACTCTCGCCCTTTGCCAATTTCTTCAAACTTAGATTTTGTAATATTGCTAATTACATTTCCATAGTTGTCAATATAAATTACATTTCCAATAATTTGACTTTCTTCATTATTTACAACAGGTCTTATTCCAGTTAATTCTTTAATTTCTGAAATTGTTTTTCCTATAACCTCTAAGGTTCCACCTCTTGCAATATGGCAAGCAACTTTAACAAATACATCTAATACTGGGAAATTACTACTAACTCTATCGTGAATATTTATTTCAACAATTTTTTCAGGATTAATCTCACTAGCCAACATCGAAATAATACCATTATTTGCACAAATAAAGTAATGCCCATCAAGATAAACAGCAATATGTTTATTTTCTGGATGTAATTCACTATCAATACCTATAATGTGTATGGTGCCTGGTGGAAAACTTCTATAGGCATTTTGAATTATATAAGCAGCTTCTGTTATATGAAAAGGCGAAACAGAATGTGAGATATCAACAATTCGAACTGTATCTAATTCACTATAAATAGCCCCTTTTACCGCACCTGCAAAATGATCCTTTTCTCCAAAATCGGTAGTAAGTGTTATAATTGGCATAGATAGTATATTATTGAGGCTTTACTTTTAAAAATAAAATTAATATTGTTGAATATTTATAGACAAAACTATGCAATTATTTAATTAAAATGGTCAGGAAGTAAAGGACTTTTTCTGTCAAAAAAATACTTTTAAATTTATATTTATTAGACTCTTTACTATATAACTGTTTTCTGTTTTTTATGATTTATAAATTATAGATAATTAAAATCTCATTAAACTAATTTTTATGTTAATAAATGTTTCATAAAATTTATACTTCTCCTAATTATTTTAAGATTAGTCTAAGCAAATTAATGTAATTTTATTTCGCACATATTTGTAACATAAAAACATCGCTTTTGAACGAACTTATTATCGAATTAACTGAAATTAGCCCACGTGAATTTTTCGGACTTCAAAATGCTAATATAGATTTACTCAAAAAATATTTTCCGAAGTTAAAAATAGTAGCTAGAGGCAGCAAAGTAAAAGCTTACGGTGACGAAGAAGTTCTTGAAGAATTTGATAGGCGAATTACAATGTTGTTAGAACATTTTGCAAAGTATAATAAGATCGACGAAAACACAATTGAACGTATTATATTAAGTAGAAATAAAGAAGAATATGAGACTCCCGCTAGTAGTGGAGATGTATTAGTTCATGGAGTAAATGGTAAGTTAATTAAAGCTCAAACTGCAAATCAAAGAAGGCTTGTAGAGCTTATGAGCAAAAATGACATGCTTTTTGCAGTAGGACCCGCAGGTACTGGTAAAACATATACTGGCGTAGCATTAGCAGTAAAAGCTTTAAAAGAAAAACAAGTAAAAAGAATTATACTAACGCGTCCTGCAGTAGAAGCAGGTGAAAATTTAGGTTTTCTACCAGGAGATCTTAAAGAAAAATTAGATCCCTATATGCAACCTCTTTATGATGCATTGCGAGATATGATACCCCACGAGAAATTAGAATCACACATAGAAAAAGGTGTTATTCAAATTGCTCCTTTAGCTTTTATGCGTGGCCGTACACTAGATAACGCTTTTGTAATTTTGGATGAGGCACAAAATACTACTCACGCACAAATGAAAATGTTTTTAACCAGAATGGGTAAAAGTGCAAAGTTTATGATTACAGGCGACCCTGGACAAATAGATTTGCCAAGACGTGTTATATCTGGACTTAAAGAAGCCTTATTAGTATTAAAAGATATTAAAGGAGTTGGAATGGTATATCTAGATGATAAAGATGTAATTCGTCACCGTTTAGTAAAAGAAGTAATTGCCGCTTATAAAAATATTGAAAACATAGATTAAAATGAGTAATACCATTACCAGCACCAATTTTAATTTTCCGGGACAAAAAAATGTGTACCACGGTAAAGTAAGAGAAGTTTATACATTAGAAAACAATGTTTTATTAATGGTTGCAACAGATCGGCTTAGTGCTTTTGATGTTGTTATGCCAAAAGGTATTCCATATAAGGGCCAAATTCTTAATCAAATTGCTACAAAAATGATGAAGGATACAGAAGATTTGGTACCTAATTGGTTAACAGCTGTACCAGATCCTAATGTAGCAATTGGTAAAGCATGCGATCCTTTTAAAGTAGAAATGGTAATACGTGGATATATGAGTGGTCATGCTGCACGAGAATATATGGCTGGTAAAAGAATTCTTTGTGGAGTTACAATGCCCGAGGGGATGAAGGAGAATGATAAATTTCCTAAACCAATAATTACCCCAGCAACAAAAGCAGAAGCTGGAGATCACGATGAAGATATCTCTAGAGAAGATATAATAAAAAGAGGGATTGTTTCTGAAAGTGATTACCTTCAGTTAGAAGATTACACGAGAAAGTTATTTCAACGTGGAACCGAAATTGCTGCAAGTAGAGGATTAATTTTAGTAGATACTAAATATGAATTCGGAAAAACAAAAGATGGAAAGATTGTTTTAATTGATGAAATTCATACTCCAGATTCATCTCGCTATTTTTATGCTGAAGGCTACCAAGAAAGACAAGACAAGGGAGAATCTCAAAAACAACTTTCTAAAGAGTTTGTTCGTCAATGGTTAATCTCAAATGGATTTCAAGGACTAGAAGGGCAAAAAGTCCCTGTAATGAGCGATGAATATATTGAGACTGTATCTGAAAGATATATTGAATTGTACGAAAATATAACAGGAGAAAAATTTGTAAAAGCAGATGTTTCAGATATTCAAAATCGAATAGAAACAAACGTATTAAAATATTTAAAACATTAATTTTAATTTTTAAATTAGCTTGAAGTAACACGTAACAATAAATTTGTCACTATTACTTCAAGACTTAAGAACACACATAAACAAGCCTGATTTTTACAACTCAACAAAATTTAAATTATAATTTAATAATAATAGTTGAATCACTTGAAGATTGTTTTGGTTGATGATTGAAGAATTGACTTAAACCTTAATTTTCAAGTTCATTATTTATTAATTAACAATTCTAACCCGTTTGTAATTATTATAATGATGGACTTTTTGTGCCAAATAGTTATAACACTTGCAATCACTTTTATATATTAAGTTGTCACTAAGCTAAAGTCTTGTTAAAAAACATTCAAAATTTTTAAGACAACAAGACTATATTCTTTTCATAAAATATTGAATTATAAAGCTTTATTTTTCAATTTAACTAATAATCATCTTTTCAAAATTTCTTGTTAAGAAAAAGTTTAACATTTTTTTAGAAAACCAAACTTTTAACTTCCACGTATGTTATTAAAGTATCACACATTGTAATGTGTGCAATTAATGATGATTTTTATAAAAAGGATTTCTAAAATTTGAATTTCCTTTTTAAACGCCAACCAAAGTTATATGGATTATAATTACAGAATTTTTAAATAATTTATACAATGAATCTCTGATTTAGGAGGTTCATTTTTTATTTTCTGAAGTTTCTTTTATCTCGTATATCAAGTTGGTGAAAACTAATTTAAAACTTGTATTATGAGAAAAAAAATTACTCGAAACTTCTTTTTGATAGTTTCAATTTTATTAACAACCACGCTGTCTTATGGACAAGTAGTGTTAAATAGCAATGATGCAGGACCCGGTTCTCTTCGTGATGCTATAGCTCAAGCCAATGCGAATCCAGGCCCAGATGTAATTACTTTTGACGCTGTAACTAATGGGGTTCCTATTAATTTAACCACTGGACAAATAATAATTAATGATGATGTCACAATAACTGGAAATGGTATTGGTGTAACGACATTAAACGGAAGTGGAAACGGTCTTAATAGAATACTTGGAGCAATAAACTTTAATTCTTTACGAATTGAAGCTATTTCATTTTTAAATGCAACTGCAAATGTAGATGGTGGAGCAATTGGAATATCTACAGTTACAAATGCATTAATATTAAATTGTGCATTTAATAACAATTCTACAAATGGTGCTAATGGAGCTGGAGCAATTGGAGTAACAACAACAAATTTAACAGTTAATGGTTGTACTTTCAATAATAATTCAGCTACTAATACAATGTCGAGTAGTGGAGGAGCCATTGGAAACACAACTAGTGGTACTCTAAGTATTTTAAATTCTTCATTTACTAATAATACAACAAATAGAGCTGGTGGTGCAATTGAAATTAAATCTCCGGGTTTAGTTACAATTACAGGATCAACTTTTACTGGAAATGTCGCTTTAGGACCTCCAGGAAATGGGGGAGCTTTGCACATTACTGGCGCCGCAAATATTAATGTTAATGGAAGTACTTTTTCTGGTAATACAGCAGCACTAGAAGGTGGAGCTTTATGGAATGGTACGGGAACAATGAACATATTTGGTTCTACATTAACAGGAAATACTGCACAAGGTGCAGCAGCAGATGATGGTGGAGGTGCTATTTTTAATAATGGCGGTATATTAAATGTTACAAGTAGTAATAATGCAATTAGTGGAACACCTACTTTAATAAACAACAACACAGCTACAGGTTTATTAGGATCCGGAGGAGGAATTTTTAATAATGGAGGTTCTTATTCAGTTCGTTTTTCTAATATTAATGGTAATTCAGCAAATAGAGCTGGGGGTGGAATAGAAAGTCTTAATGCAAATGCGATAAGTACTATTTTAAATTCTAGTTTGGTAAATAATATAGCTACGGGAACTGGTGTTGCCCCTGGAAATGGTGGTGCGCTTCACGTATCAGGCACAGGAAATACACAAGTTACAAATTCTGGTGTTTCAGGGAATACAGCTGCTTTAGAAGGTGGAGGACTTTGGAATAATACTGGTACAATGATAGTTGGTAATAGTACTTTACAAAACAATTCAGTAACAGGTGCCCAAGATGCAACAGATGGTGGCGGAGCTCTTTTTAATAATGGAGGGACACTAACATTAAATGGAAGTCCAGTTTTAAATAACTCAGTCGCAGGAACAGGAGCTTCGGGTGGAGGAATTTTTAACCATACAGGAGGAACTTTAAACGTAAATAATACAACTATCTCAGGAAATATAGCAGTAAGAGCTGGTGGTGGAATAGAAGATAATTCAGGTGCTGCCGGAGGTGTAACTATATCAACTTCTACATTAACTAATAATAATGCTGGAACAACACCAGGAAATGGTGGAGGAATTCATATTACAGGTGCTGGAAATTCTACTTTTAATGGAGGTTCTGTAACTAATAATACTGCAAACGAAGGTGGTGGTCTTTGGAATGGAACTGGTTTAATGGATATTAATGGAACTACTATTACTGGAAATTCTGCTTTAGGTAATGCTACTGGTGGAGGAGCAATATTTAATCTTGGTGGTGGTACTGTAGATATTAATGGAACCACAACACTTACTGGAAATAGAGCTATGGGTGCAACCCCTGGTGGTCGTGGTGGTGCAATATTTAATAACACAAACGGATCATTAATATTAGCTTCCGGTCTAGCTATTAATGGAAATTATGCGAGTAGAGCCGGTGGTGCAATTGAACAGAATTCAAATACAACCATAACTTTAAATGGAGTTAATTTTAATGGTAACTCAGCTGGGGTTGATATAGGCTTAGGAACAATGGCAAATCCTGGAAATGGTGGAGCAATTCATCTTTCTGGAACTTCAGGACTTATTCTAACAGGCAGTTCAGTAATCAATAATATAGCAGCTTTAGAAGGAGGAGGACTTTGGAATAGTACTGGAAATATGACTGTTACTAATAGTATGATAAATGGTAATGATGCTAGAGGTAGTGTAGCGGCAGATGATGGTGGTGGAGGAATCTTCAATAATGGAGGTACACTTACAGTAAATGGAAGCTCTACTATTTCTAACAATTTAGCATCTGGAGGAACACTAGGTTCTGGTGGTGGAATTTTAAATTTGAATGGTATTCTTAATATTAATGGAATTACAATATCAGGAAACACTTCAAAAAGAGCAGGTGGAGGAATTGAAATAAATGTTGGATCTACAACGACTTCTACATTTAACAACATTACTTTAACTAATAACAATGCAGGAACTTCTCCAGGTAATGGAGGTGGTTTACATATTACTGGTCCTGCAAATGTGACAATTAACGGAGGTTCTGTAACAAATAACATTGCAAATGAAGGCGGTGGACTATGGAACGGAAGTGGATTAATGGACATTAATGGAACAACTATTACTGGCAATTCTGCTTTAGGTATAACAACCGGAGGTGGAGGAATTTTTAATAACGGAAATGGTACTGTAGATATTAATGCAACTACAACACTTACTGGAAATAGAGCTATGGGAGCAACTCCTGGTGGACGTGGTGGTGCAATATTTAATAATACAAATGGAGCATTAATATTAGCTTCTGGTCTTGCTATTAACGGAAACTATGCAAGTAGAGCAGGTGGTGCAATTGAACAAAATTCAAACACAAGCATAACTTTAAATGGAATTACTTTTAATGGTAACTCAGCTGGTGTAGATATAGGATTAGGTACAATGGCAAACCCAGGTAATGGTGGAGCAATACATCTTTCTGGAACTTCTGGACTTACATTAACAAATAGTATTGTATCTAATAATAAAGCAGCTTTAGAAGGTGGTGGTTTATGGAATAATACAGGTACAATGACAGTTGGAACAACAAATCTAAATGGTAACATTGCAAGTGGTGCAGGTGCAGATGATGGTGGTGGAGCTATTTTTAACAATGGTGGAACACTTGATGTATTAGCGGGTACTTCAATAAATAACAATATGGCAAATGGAGTTTCAGGTTCAGGTGGTGGAATTTTTTCTACAGCAGGATCAGTAACAATTGCAGATATTTCAATATTTCAAAATTATGCTAATCGTGCTGGTGGAGCAATTGAAGTAATAGATGGAGCTTTAAATCTAAATGGTACTACTATTGCTTTTAATGATGTAAACGGAACAGCAGGTACTCCTGCTCCTGGTAATGGAGGAGGTATTCATATATCTGGAACAACTGTTACAATTATTAATGATGCAACTATATCTGCAAATAATGCATTTAATCAAGGTGGTGGATTATGGAATCAGGCTGGAAGTGGCATGAATGTTTTTAATACGATGGTAAACTTGAATAAAGCTGTAAATGGTGCAGGTGGTGGTGGTATTTATAACAATGGCGGAACATTAGGAGTTATTGATGGTACAATTCAAAACAATAATGCCACGGGATCCTCTGGCTCTGGTGGTGGAATTTTAACTACAGATGGATCTGTTACTATAATTGGAGGTATGATAGACAATAATACTGCAAACCGAGCTGGTGGAGGTATAGAAATTATAAATGGTTCATTAAATATGAACAATACTTCTTTAATAACAAATAATGTTGATGGATCTGCAGGAACTCCTGCTCCAGGAAATGGTGGTGGAATGCACGTTACAGGTGTTGCAACCGTAACAATTTCGGCAAGTACTATTTCTGGTAATGATGCTGCGAGTGAAGGAGGAGGTTTATGGAATCAAGTTGGAAGTACAATGACAGTAGATGGTTCTTTAATAGATGGGAATGTTGCAGATGGTGATGATGCTACTAATGGAGGTGGAGGTATCTTCAACAATGGAGGTACATTGATGGTTCAAAACTTTTCAACCATAACAAATAACTTTGCAACAGGATTAGCTGGTTCAGGTGGAGGTATTCAAAATGTCGATGGAGGATCAGTTACTGTAAATAATACAACTATTTCAAATAATTCGGCTAAAAGAGCTGGAGGGGGAATTGAAGATAATTCATCAACAGCAGTTGGTTCGATTACTTTATTCAATGTTAATTTAGATAATAATATTGTAGGAAATGCACCTGGTAATGGTGGAGGTTTACATATAACAGGTCCAGGTAATTCAACAATTACTAATGGAACTGTAAATGGAAATACTGCATTTTCTGAAGGTGGGGGATTATGGAATGGATCTGGTGCAATGACCGTTAACGGTACAACAATTTCTGGAAATATCGCAAGTGGTGTTGCAGCCGATCAAGGTGGTGGTGGAATCTTTAATGAAGGAGGAACACTCTCTGTTTTAAATGCAACTATTACAAATAATAATGCCGATGGAGCTTCAGGTTCTGGAGGTGGTATTTTAAATAATCAAGGAACATTAACAGTTTCAGATTCAGACTTAACAGGAAATACTTCTATGCGTGCCGGTGGTGCTATTGAAGACAATTCTGTTACAGGAAGTTTATTGACATTAACAAACACCAATTTAATGAACAATAGTACTGCATCTGCTCCGGGTAATGGAGGTGGATTGCATATTACTGGTCCTGGAGACTCTAACATTACAGGTGGTACTGCAAGTGGAAACACTGCATCTGCCGAAGGTGGAGCTTACTGGAATGGTACAGGTATTATGACAATAGATGGAACTACAGTTGATGGTAACACAGCAAGTGGTGCTGCAGCCGATCAAGGTGGTGGTGGTATTTTTAATGAAGGAGGAACACTCTCTGTTTTAAATGCAACTATTACAAATAATAATGCCGATGGAGCTTCAGGTTCTGGAGGTGGTATTTTAAATAATCAAGGAACATTAACAGTTTCAGATTCAGACTTAACAGGAAATACTTCTATGCGTGCCGGTGGTGCTATTGAAGACAATTCTGTTACAGGAAGTTTATTGACATTAACAAACACCAATTTAATGAACAATAGTACTGCATCTGCTCCGGGTAATGGAGGTGGATTGCATATTACTGGTCCTGGAGACTCTAACATTACAGGTGGTACTGCAAGTGGAAACACTGCATCTGCCGAAGGTGGAGCTTACTGGAATGGTACAGGTATTATGACAATAGATGGAACTACAGTTGATGGTAACACAGCAAGTGGAGCTGATGCCGATCAAGGTGGTGGTGGAATCTTTAATGAAGGAGGAACACTTTCTATTTTAAATGCAACTATTACAAATAATATTGCCGATGGAGCTTCAGGTTCTGGAGGTGGTATTTTAAACAACCAAGGAACATTAACAGTTTCAGATTCAGACTTAACAGAAAATACTTCTATGCGTGCCGGTGGTGCTATTGAAGATAATTCTGTTGCAGGAAGTTTATTGACAATAACTAATGTAAACTTTATAGCAAATACAGCTGCTGCAGCGCCAGGAAATGGTGGTGGCTTACATATTACTGGAATGGGAGATGCCTTAATTACAGGTGGTTCAGCTACAGGGAATATTGCTGCTTCTGAAGGTGGTGCTTTATGGAATAGTTTAGGTTTAATGACAATTGATGGAATGATCATCGACGGAAATACTGCGCAAGGAGCTGCTTCAGATAATGGCGGTGGTGGAGTATTTAACAATGGTGGAACACTTGATATTGTAAATGGAACTTCAATAACCAATAATCAAGCAACTGGTGCTTCAGGTTCTGGTGGAGGTTTATTTAGTACCGCGGGCGATATTACAGTTACAGATGCATTAGTAGATGGTAATGCCGCTAATCGTGCAGGTGGTGGTGTTGAAATAATTGACGGAAGTTTTACCTTATCTAATTCAGAAATGACTAACAACGATGTAAATGGATTGGCAGGTACTCCTGCACCAGGAAACGGTGGTGGTTTACATGTAACAGGTACTACAAGTACAATAGATATTTTATCAAGTACAGTATCTGGAAACAATGCTGCTGCTGAAGGCGGTGGTCTTTGGAATCAGAATGGTACAATAATGAGTATTTCAAACTCTACAATATCTTCAAATGCTGCTGCTGAAGGTGGTGGTGTATATAACAACACTGGAGGTATTACTTTTGCAAATGTTAGTACAATATCTGGTAATACTGCATCAGTTTCTGGTGGAGGTATTTCAAATAATGGAGCTAGTTTTGACCTTAATGCTGTAACAGTAGCTATGAATATTTCAGCCGGAACAGGTGGAGGTATTGAAAGTGCTACAAGTACATCTTTAAAGAATACATTAGTTGCTTTAAATACTGCTGCTTCTGGAATAGATGTTAATGGTAGTTTTGTTTCAAACGATTATAATTTAATAGGAACAGACGATGCTGCTACTTTCCCAGAACAAGCAAATGATATTGAAGAAACAGATCCATTATTAGGACCACTTCAAGACAATGGTGGAATTACAGAAACGCATGAGTTATTGTTAGGATCATTGGCTTATAACGGTGGTGACCCTGCAGATCTATTTGATGATCAAATTGGTCAAGCCGTATTTGATGGTATTCGTGATATAGGGGCTTTTGAAGCACAAGATATTTTATTATCTATTGATGATATTACTGTAAATGGAAATGGAATTATAATTTATCCAAACCCTTCAAGAGGTTTAGCTACAATAGATATTCCTGTTCAGTTTGGTACTACTATTCAAGTTACAATTGTAGAACTTGGTTCTGGTAAGATTGTAAAGAATTTTACTGCTAATACTGGAGCTACAGAAATAAATTTTGATAGTTTTGCAAATGGAATTTATATAATAAATGTGGTTTCTGAAAAAGCTTCATCTATTCATAGATTGATATTAGCTAAATAAAAGTAAGTATGTAATATTTTTAAAACCTCTTCTTTTCAGAAGAGGTTTTTTATTTTCTATCTTTAAAATTAAAGCTATAAACATAACCAAGACTTAACTCTGTAAAATCTGCTTGACCAAGATTAGCATTAATTGCAGCGCTAATAAAAAGATTATTTTTAGGCATATTTTTAGTGCCAAATAAATAGTATTTTAATCCTAATCTACTTGAAACTTTACTTTTTGCTTTATATTTTGAATCTAATTTTCCTAGTTCTGTAAATTGTACAGGACCATTTGGGGTATCAATTGTATAGGTATAACCTTGATTAAGTTGCCAGTCTACCTTATAAAATGGTTTACTAAAATTATATCCTAATTGCCAAAACATCCCTATATGATTAAGTAGTAATTCGCCATCTATAGAAACACCTAAAGTTGTAGCATTCCTGAAAGGATTTTCTTTAAACTCTGGATACATTTCAGTTACCAATTCTCCATCATTAACTATGTAGTCATAATAATGTTCATAAAATCGATAATAAAATCCAACCCCAATCTTATAGGTATTGTTATATACTTTGCCATACTTTAAGGCAATAGTATATACTTCCCTTTTATCATTAATATCTTCTGAAAGTACACTTTGTCCTATTCCTGTTCTTAAAGAAAAATAACTATTTGATGAGTTATTAAATGATAGTGTTTCGTTATTAATATTAGAAAGAATATCTCTCTTTGTATTATATTTTATCTGTGTAGAAGCACTTATTAAAAATGAATTAAATCCTTGATTTGGAAGTCTTGTATGCCCATTAGAATGATGATAATATCCAGCTCCAATACGCCAATTTGTTTTTTGTTTTTGAAGTATATCATAATACATAAAAACTCTAAATGACCAGGTTAAATTTGTGGTTACACCTTGGTTGAATGGATTTGTTTCTTCATCATATTTTTTATTAAAATAGGAAGCACCCATTCCAATATGCATTTTTAAATCTTTTCTTTTTTTTCTGAAAAAATCAAATTCTATAAAAGGTAACACAGAAACTGCATAACCTACATCATCCGGATTTCCAAAATTTATAAGTCCAAATGCAACTCCAGTTCTTGGGTGATTTAATCTAGTAGCCCATTCTTGGTCATTGTTGTAATTAAAATTTCCTAGACTAAGTATGATTCCAGTTTGCGGATTTACTTCTGGAAAATCTGTGTTTGCAGGCATCGTTTTTCCAAAGAGAAATTCTGGTGTAATAAAATGACTAAAATTTGTAGGAGTTTCCTGTTGCTGTGCAATAGCAAAGCAGGAATAAATTAGTAATAGAAATGATAGTTTTTTATTCATTTAGCGATGCAAGTAACAATTTCTCTCTTTATTTTAAAAATTTAAGTTTTACATTCGCTAATAAAACATTAAAATATGTTGGAAGAACTAGATAGAATCATAGCAAATATAGCTTCGATAGCTTGGGGTTTACCACTTCTAATTTTATTAATAGGTGGTGGATTGTATCTATTAATAAGAATTAAATTTCTTCCTTTTATATACATATTTCACGCAATTAATGTTTTAAGAGGGAAATATGATGATAAAAATGATGCTGGAGAAATAACACATTTTCAAGCATTAACAACGGCACTTTCAGCTACAGTTGGTATGGGAAATATAGCTGGTGTTGCAGTTGCAATTGCTATTGGAGGTCCTGGAGCAGTATTTTGGATGTGGGTAAGTGCTGTAATAGGTATGTCTACAAAATTTTTTACTGCAACATTGGCAGTAATGTTTAGAGGAAAAGATAGTGCTGGAAAAATTCAAGGTGGGCCTATGTATTTTATCATAGAGGGATTAGGTAAAAAATGGAAGTTTCTCGCAATATTTTTTAGTGTAGCAGGATTAGTTGGAGCATTGCCAGTATTTAATGTTAATCAATTAACGCAGGCAATTAATGATATTTTATTAAAGCCAGCAGACTTATATTATGGTTTTAGTAGTGATCTTGCAATAGGGATTGTGTTAACAATAATAACATCAATTGTAATTTTGGGTGGTTTATCTAGAATAAGCAAAACTGCTTCAAAATTAGTTCCTGCTATGGTTGTTCTTTACTTTCTTATGGTACTAATTATTTTAATCGTACATATTGATGTTTTACCAAAATACCTATCATTAATATTTACAGATGCATTTTCTGCCTCTTTTTATAAAGGAGAGTCCTTTTTAGGAGGAGCATTAGGCGCCTTAATTTTGTTAGGAATAAGACGTGGGGCATTTTCAAACGAAGCTGGTATTGGTACAGCACCAATGGCACATGGGGCAGCAAAAACCAATGAGCCAGTAAGAGAAGGTTTGGTAGCTATGTTAGGACCCGCTATAGATACTTTAATTATTTGCACATTAACTGCTTTAGCTATTTTAGTTACAGGTGTGTGGCAATCTAGTGATGCAAACGGTGTTAGTTTAACAGCTACAGCTTTTCAAGAAGCAATTCCAACAGTAGGGAAATATGCTTTGTTATTATGTATTATTGTTTTTAGTGTTTCTTCTTTATTTTCATATTCTTATTATGGCACAAAATGCATGTCATTCTTATTTGGAGATCATAATAAAGGATATTACAATTACTTTTATTTAGCTAGTATATTAATAGGAGCAACCACATCATTAAGCATGATGATAAACTTAATTGACACATTTTTTGCATTAATGGCAATTCCGACAATGTTAAGTACTATTATTTTAGCGCCAAAAGTGATTGTTGAAGTAAAAAAATATTTTAAAAAATTAAAAACAGAAAGTTAGTTTTTCAGGGTATTAATATGGGTATTCAATTTTTTAGTAAATTTTTCAGCACCATTAGGGTTTAAATGGTTGTGATTTATAAAATCTGTTACTGTAAATAAAGTAGTGTCATTTTCCTCTTTTAAAAAAGAAACATTTTTATACTTTTTATCGATAACTTCAAGAATACTATCTCTTCTTTTTACTACCGAAGTATCTATATATTCTACATAGGTTTTATAGACAGGCAATGTAGCTATTATTACATTGTATTTATTGGATTCTAAATCATCAAGCATTTTAAATAAAAAAACTGTATTTTCTTTTTGAAGATCTTGATTCGTTTTTCGGACTTTAATTTTCATTTCAGCTATTTTTTCTTCGGAAAATGCTAAATTTTTAAAAGAGCCTTGAAAGTTATTTTCATCAAAACCATAGCTATTATAATTTGCTTCTTGTTTGTTTAAAATATAATAATCATAAAGACTTTGAGAATAAAAATCTGGATTAGACAGGTAAATAAGTCTATCTTTAAAATAAGTGTTTCGGTTAAAGGCGTTAACCCCATAGTATTTTAAGTATACACTGTTTTTCCAAAAATATTTACCATTATGGGGTAACTCAAGATGTGCATAAGACAGTTCTATTACCACATATTTTAAATTGTTTAATTTAGATTTTGTTTGATTGTATATATTATAATCAAGATCATGATGTTGAGAAGTAGAGGCAAAATTAATAGCTGTTTTATCTAAATATTTTGGATTAACAGCGTTATTCATTTGTGACGAACCTAAAATTATGGTTTCAATTTTATCATTTTCAGAATTAAAAAATGAGGCAGTGTTTTTATAATTAAAAGGTATTTGTAATACAAGAACTTCAATTAAAATATACCCCAATACTATTGGTACAAAAAAGCACAAAACACTTGTTAAAAATACTTTCTGTTTCATATTAAAATTGAAAGTAGATAAACTGTTCTTTTGGCCCTGCATATCTAATTAATATAATAATTAAACTGTAATATAATATCCATCGTAAAGGTTTACTCATATACTTTTCTAAATTAATTAAAGGAAATGATTTAAATCTTGTAGATACTTCAGCGATAATTAATATTGGAATTACAAGAATTTTCCACCCAATAACAAAAGAAAAATTAACACTTGGGATAAACGCTACTATTCTTTTTATAATAAGAAAAGACGTTTCTATAGAATCTGATCTAAAAAAAATACAAGAGGTCATTATAATAATGAAACTATATATAATTGTGAGTGGTAGCGGAAGCTTAGTTAAGTAATAAATAAGGCTCACTTGTTTGGAGCCACTCTTAACAGGAAATCTTTCTATAGCTATTGTTATGGCTTGAATAAGACCAAAAACTAAAAAAGTCCAGTTTGCACCATGCCATATTCCAATTAACGACATTGTAATAAATAAAGCAATAGTTCTAGTAAAATAGCTTCTCGATTTATTTTTAATTAAAGGAGTATACACATAATCTGTAAACCACCTTGTAAGTGTAATATGCCAGCGTTGCCAAAATTCGGAAACACTTCTTGATAAATAAGGAATGTTGAAGTTTTTACTTAAACTAAAACCAAATAGCTTTGCTGTACCTATAGCTATGTCACTATATCCTGAGAAGTCACAATAAATCTGAAAAAAGAATAATGCCGAAGCATATAACAATGACAAACTACCATATTCTTCTGGGGAAGCATAAATTAAATTAACGGCCAAAGCAACATTATCTGCTACAACCATTTTTTTAAACAACCCCCATAGAATTTGTCGTAAACCTTCACGCGATTTTAAAAGACTAAATTCTCTTTCTTTTTCAAATTGCGGCAATAATTTACTTGCTCTTTCTATAGGTCCCGCTACTAATTGAGGGAAAAAGCTTACAAAACATAAGAAATTTAAAAGATTATTTGAAGCTTTAATCTTTCCCTTATAAACATCTATAGTATAACTCATCGTTTGGAAAGTATAAAAACTTAACCCAACAGGAATAATAATGTTCCAAACAGTAAATCCTTCAACAGGAGCAGCGTATAAGAATAATGAGTAAAAACTTTCAATGAAGAAATTATAATATTTGAATATAAATAATACGCCTAAATTCCATAAAACGCTTCCCCAGAGAAAAGCTCTTTTAAAGTTTACTCTCTTTGAAAAAGTAATTGCTTTAGCAGCATAAAAGTCAATGAGTGAGCTAGCGGCAATAAGTGTTAGAAATCTCCAATCCCAAAGACCATAAAATAAATAGCTAGATAAGAGAATTAATACGTTTTGTTGAACTCTATTTTTGTTTCCAATACTCCAATAAATAAGATAAACTACAACAAGAAAAACACCGAAGTCAAAAGAGTTAAAAAGCACTTATTGGGAGTTATTTGGCTAGTAAATATAAAAAAAGGGTACTTGCAAAGTACCCTTTTTCAATAATTTTTATTTTTATTTTATTCAAAATAACTAAATGTCTCTCCATCTTTCATTTTAAGAAGAGACTCATAAATAAGTTTAATGATATTTTCAACATCTTCTCTATGCACCATCTCAACAGTTGTGTGCATATATCTAAGCGGCAGTGAAATTAAAGCACTAGCAACACCACTGTTACTGTATGCAAATGCATCTGTGTCTGTTCCCGTAGCACGAGAAAGTGCAGCTCGTTGAAAAGGGATCTTCTTTTTCTCTGCCGTATCGGTTATTAAATCTCTTAATTTTTGTTGAACAGCAGGCGCATAAGCAATAACAGGACCTTTACCAATTTCAACTTCTCCTTGTTTTTTCTTATCAATCATTGGAGTAGTGGTATCGTGAGTAACATCTGTAACAATGGCTACATTGGGTTGTATTCTTTCAGCAATCATCTGCGCCCCACGTAATCCAATTTCTTCTTGTACAGAATTTGTTATATAAAGCCCAAATGGTAATTTCTTTTTATTCTCATGTAATAATCTTGCAACTTCAGCAATCATAAAACCACCCATGCGATTATCTAAAGCGCGACATACAAATTTGTCTTCGTTCAAAATATGAAAAGTATCTGGATAGGTGATAACACAACCAACATGAATTCCCATTTTCTCAACTTCCTCTTTATCTTTTGCTCCAACATCAATAAATATGTTTTCTGGCTTGGGAGCTTCTTCTTTTGCCTTATTTCTTGTATGTATAGCAGGCCAACCAAAAACACCTTTTACAATTCCTTTTTTAGTATGAATATTAACGATTTTAGAAGGAGCAATTTGGTGGTCACTTCCTCCATTTCTTATTACATAAAGTAATCCATTATCGCTTATATAATTTACATACCAAGATATTTCATCTGCGTGACCTTCAATAACAACTTTATATTTTGCTTTTGGGTTTATAACAGCTACAGCACTTCCATAAGTGTCTGTAATAAATTCATCCACATACGGTTTTAAATATTCCATCCACAATTTCTGTCCGTCCCACTCATATCCAGTTGGAGCTGCATTGTTAAGATAGTTTTCTAAAAATGTAAGAGATTTTTTATTCAAAATAGATTTGGCCATAATTATTATTTTTCAAGAATTTCAAAATTAGTAATTTATTAATAAGCGAAGCACCGCAATTTGTTTAATTTTGGAATGATTTTAGCAATATGTCCCAAAAGGTTATTAATTAATGAAAATCATAGTATACATATATATAGGTATAAGCTTATTATCTATTAAAGCTTTTTCGCAAACAATAAATGACTATAAAGAAAAAACAAACGATAGTACAGAAACTTTTTATTATATAATAGATGGAGACTCCATACCAAGAGAGATAATCGATTTGGAAGAAGTGGTATTGCTTAATAAATTAGAGTTTAACTCTAAAGAAGACAGAAGGCGGTACCTTATATTAAGACGTAAAACAAGAAAAGTATACCCTTATGCAAAACTTGCATCAGAACGTCTTACTACTATGACCGAAAGATTAAAAACTATCGAAAAAAAAGGTGACAGAAAGAAATATACTAAAAGGATTCAGAAGTATATTGAAGAAGAATTTTCCGAAAAACTTAAAAAACTCACCCGTACAGAGGGTCAAATATTAGTAAAGCTTATACACAGGCAAACAGGTCGGACAGCCTTCGATCTTGTAAAAGAACTGCGAACTGGCTGGCGAGCCTTCTGGTATAATACAACAGCAAACGTATTTGATATTTCAATTAAAGAAGAATACAAACCTTTCGAAGTAAAAGAAGATTACTTAATTGAAGATATATTAGAGCGTTCCTTTCAATCTAACATATTAGAGCGTCAAAAACCCTCTCAAAAGATTGACTACTTAGATCTTACATCTCATTGGAACAAAAAGGTTGTTAATAAATAGTTTTAGATTTATTTGTGTATAATTCTAAAATACAGTAGTTTAGTAGTTCACCCTTTATTTTTTGGGTGTTTTCTCTAATATACAATTAGAGAATCGGGCTTTCAACGCTACACGGTAGCTTGTTTCAATCCCTAACACATTATAAGTCGCTTTTAATTCTGTAGTTTTTTGACCTACAGAGGGTTATAATCGACTAAAAAAAACTTTAAAAAAAAGTGAATAATAAAGTTGTTAGAATGGAAAAGGGTTCTATATTTGCAGCCGCTAAACGAGCAATGATTTCGAGTTGTTTAGGATGCGAAAAACGTTCATTAAAATCTTTTA